>Ga0307509_10001009_pt1 | contig 48339 bp, 44 predicted proteins | sample 10_EM_MG_FD_202245 | JGI IMG/M metagenome (GOLD analysis project Ga0307509, IMG submission 202245) | Populus trichocarpa ectomycorrhiza microbial communities from riparian zone in the Pacific Northwest, United States - 10_EM | ecosystem: Host-associated > Plants > Roots > Unclassified | place... | reverse complement strand
TTCTTCGCGAGCTCCGACTGGCACAACCGCGGCATCTTCGGCCCCGACGACCGGCGGTCGACGCAGGACTTCTTCCCCGGCGAGTACCAGCGCGACTTCGTGATGGTTCGCGGCGAGCGGCACAACAAGAAGCTGCGTCCGCAAGAGATCGTCGACGGCCTGCGCACCGGCAACAGCTTCACCGCCAGTGGCCAGCTGATCGACCGGCTCGCGTTCGTCGCGTGTGAGTCGCCCCGTCATGACCGTGATCGTGATCATGATCGTGACGACCGCGGCCGCAGAGACCGAGGCGGCGAGGGGTTCCGGCCCGAGGCCGCCGTCGAGGCGCTCGCGGCGATCTCTGCGACGCGCAACACCGACGTCGATGCGCCGCGCTGCGCGACCATGGGCGAGAAGCTCGTGGTTCGCCCGGGCGCCGACATCGTGGTCGGCATCGTCGTCCGCGATCCGGCCGGCACCAACTATTCGCCCTACACCTTCGCTAACCCCTCGCTGGCGCAGATCGGCGTGAACCAGCCGATGAACATGCCGGTGCTCGATCACATCGACCTGATCCGCGGCATGGTCTCGGGCTACAAGAAGCCAGGCGCTGCCGACTATTCAGGCGCGTGGCCCCGCAACACCGCCTGGCTGAAGGACGACGGCTCGGTGGCGGACCTCTCCGTGGTCCCGGCCGCTGCGAAGAACACGAGCGCGTCGGTGATCAAGAGCTTCAACGGCAGCGGCAGGACGCCGTGGGCACAGCTGCACTCGGGCGAGGACAACTCCAAGTTCCTGAAGATGAGCTACCGCATTCCTGCGGTGACGGCGTCGCAGTACATCCGGCTGCGGGGCAGCAACCTGCCGGCAGCGGTGCCGTTCGAGACCGACACGAACGGCAACCCGCTGGCCGACCTGTACACCAACGCGAATGACCCGAGCAAGCTGCGCATCCCGTGCACGGCCGTCGGCACGAATGTGCCGGCCACCGGTGCGACCTACGCCGGCACCGCCATCGACGGTTGCCCGGCCCATCTGCCGGTGGTGGGCGGCGTGAAGTACGTGGCCTACGATGTCGCGGCCTGGGCCGACCTCTGGTTCTACAGCAACCCGATCTACATTGAAGTCGAAGGTTCGACTGCGGTTGCAGGCGTCAAGTAAGTCCTTGGCGCTTGCCCGCCTTCATGGCGCCGCGCGGTAACGCGCGGCGCGTTTCTATTTGGGATCCGCTGTCCATGTCGAGCTCTCCGCTGTCCGCACCGCTTCCAACCCCCGTGCCGGATGACACGACGGCATTGCCGCGCCGACCCTGGTGGCCGGACTGGTGGCGCGAACCGCTGATTCATTTCGTCGCGCTCGGCGCCTTGCTGTTTGGCATCGACCACCTCGTTGCGGCGCGTACTGACGACCCGCGCACGATCGTCGTTGGTGCCGATGTCGACCGCGAGGCGATCCAGCTGTTCAAGGCCTCGCGCGGGCGCGAGCCCGACGCAGAGGAACTGTCGGCGCTGCGGCGCGTCTGGCTCGACAACGAGGTGCTCTACCGCGAGGGGCTGGCCCTGCAGGTCGACAAGGGAGACTCGGCGATCCGCGAGCGCGTGATCTTCAAGGCGCTCAGCGTCGTCGACGCCAGCGTCAAGCTGCCTGCGTTCGACGATCAAGTCCTGCGCAACTGGTTCGAAGCGCACCGAGCCAAGTACGACGAGCCCGCGCGCTTCGACTTCCAGGAGGCCGTGTTGTCCGGCGACACCTCCGAGTCCGTGGTCCGCGCGTTCGTCGAGGCCTTGAATGCCGGCACGCCCGGCGACGCGAAGGCCGGCTTGCGGGTGTTCAAGGGCCGGCCGCACGCCACCATCGTGCAGAGCTACGGCCCCGAGTTCGCGAAGGCGCTCGAAGAGGCGCGCGTCGGCGAATGGCGTGCGCAGCGCACCCGCGACGGCTGGCGCGCGATGCGGCTCGATGGCGCCTCGCCCGCGCAACCGGCGGCATTCGAAGCGCTGCGCGGCGTGGTGCTGCAGGACTGGACCGACGCCACCCTGGCCGAGCAGCGCAGTGCCGCGGTGCGCGCGCTCGCCGGCAAGTACGTCGTGAGAAACGAGGCGGCGGCGAAATGAGCGGCAGCTGGCTGCGGGCGGTGGCACTCGTTCTGGCCGCGTGCTTCGGGGCGGCCGCCGGCGCGCACGAGATGAGCATGGCCGAGATGCAGTTGCGCGAGACCTCGCGCGGCGAATTCCTCTGGCAGTGGACGGCGAGCGAGAAGCGCGCCGCCAGCGACGACCTGACGCCCGTGTGGCCCGAGGGCTGCCGCGCCGTGTCGAATGTGCTGCGTTGCGGCGAGGCCGGCTTGAGCGGAACCATGGCGATGCAAGGGGTCGGCACGCGGTACTCGGCGGCGCTCGTCAAGGTGTTCTGGCTCGACGGCCAGTCGCGGGTCTACACGCTGACCTCCGGGCAGCCCTCCGTCCATCTCTATGGTTCCGCGGACGATCGCCGCGGCATGGGCGAGATCGCGTGGGCGTACACGCAGCTCGGCGTCGAGCACATCCTGACCGGCATTGACCATTTGCTGTTCGTCATCAGCTTGCTGTTCCTGGTCGGCTTCAACCGCCGCTTGCTGTGGACGATCACAGCCTTCACTGCCGCCCACAGCCTCACGCTCGCGAGCAGTGCGCTGGGCTGGCTGACGCTGCGCTCACCGCCGGTCGAGGCCACGATCGCGCTGTCGATCATGCTGGTCGCGGGCGAGGCCTTGCACCAGCGGCAGACCCTGGCGCGCCGCTGGCCGGCGCTCGTCTCGTTCCTCTTCGGGCTGGTCCATGGGCTGGGTTTTGCCGGCGCGCTGAAGGACATCGGCTTGCCCGAGAACCACATGCTGCTGGCACTCTTGACCTTCAACGTCGGTGTCGAGATCGGCCAGCTGATGACCGTGGGTGCCGCCTGGCTGGTGTGGCGAGCCAGCGCACGCTGGCCGCGGCTGGCGCTCGCGCGCAAGAGCCTGCTGTACGGCATCGGATCAGTCGCCGCCTACTGGTCGTTGATGCGCGTGGCCGCGATCATCGGCTGATGTTTGCCACGCCCACTTGATCGGATCACGCCATGGACGAAGTCATCGGACTGTTCCCGATCCCTCTCATGCGCTCGCCCGGCGTGCTGCCACTGCCGCTGGTCGCGGGTCTGGTCAAGCACTTCCAGACGTTGGCGATCCAGGACAACAACGCCTCGGACAAGCTCTCGCACACGGCCACGCTGCGGCCCAGCGACAGCCCGCTGCTGGTCGAAGCCGCGGCCTTGATCACGCCAAAGCTGAGCGAGTTCGGGCTGCTGTTGTTCGGCGAGCGCCTCGGCTGGTCGCTCAAGGAAATGTGGGTCAACGTGCTCGACACCGGCGGCCGGCAGGCCATGCACAACCACGCGAACAGCTTCGTGTCGGGGGTGGTCTACCTGACTCGGACCGATCCGTCCGCGCAGACGGTCTTCATGAAGTCACCAGGTGGCCATGATTTCACCTTCAAGAACGATCACGCCGCGATGACCGCCGGCCCGTTCAACGCGGACAAGTGGATCAGCCCGTCGCCCGATCCGGGTGACATGGTGCTGTTCCCGAGCTACCTGATGCATGCGGTGCCGCTGAATGCCGGCGGGCGCCGGATCACGCTCGCGTTCAACGGGATCCCGACGCGCCTCGACTCCTGGGGCTACACGATCGCGTTCAGCGGTTGACCGGCGTGTCGACCGGGCACAGCCTGCCGTGGCCGGTCGCACGCGGTTCAGGTCGCCGATTGGCTACTTCCCTTTGGGCGGCAGCCCCATCTTCGCGAGCGTCAAGGTTTCGTCGACTCGACCCCAGCCGCCGTCGGCGACCTCTTCGACGAGGACCATCGTGTACGGACGCACGCCTTCGCCTTCGACACCCGCCTTTGATGCGATGTAGGCGCCGTAGCCCGGGAAGTTCTTGGCGATGACGCTGGACGACACGGCGATGAAGCGGCCACCGTTGCTGAGCGCCTCGGCAGCTTTCGCCATCATCAGGAACGCGCCGTGCAGGTTGATGGCGATGGTGCGGTCGAACTCGTCCAGCTTCGCCTGAGCAATGGGGCTGAGCAGCATGACGCCGGCGCTGTTGACGGCCACGTCAACGCGACCGAACGCCTCCTTGGTGGCATCGAACAGTTTGGCCACGTCCTCGGGTTTCGATACGTCGCCTTGCACGGCGATGGCCTCGCCGCCCTCGGACTGGATGGCGGCGATGGTCTCTTCTGCCTTTCCTCCACTGCCCGCGTAGTTGACGACGACGCGAAAGCCATCCGCAGCGAGCCGTCAGCTGCCTCGCTTCCATGTGGAGGAAGAGCTGGACGATGGTCGGCTCGTCGAGGTGCTTCGTGACTGGCCGAGCCCCGGCATGCCCGTGTCCGCCATGTATCCCTTGGCCGGCAGTTGTCGCCGAGAGTCCGTGTCTTCGTCGACTGGATCGCCGGGTTGTACGAGGCCAGGTTTGGCGCTCCGGACCGCCTCGCAACAGGCGCCTCAGCGCAGCATCAGATGATGCCCCGCTGACGCAGCCGCTTGAGTTCGGCGCGCACGGCGTCCAGGCCTTGGTCGCCGTAGAGCACCAGCAGGCGTTCTCCGCTGAGGTAGGCCAGCGCGGGGTTTCGGAAGCGGGTGTTGAACGTGGTCGCGTCGGCGGCGTCGTAGCCGAACTCGGGGGCGAGCTTGGTGAACAGCACGTTCACCGATGCGACAGCAGGGCCCGAGAACGTGAAGTCTGCGTCCGACAAGTTGTGCAAGGTGTACTCGACGCGCAGGTTGGTCTGACCGGCGGCGTTGAGGTTGACATCGCCCAGCTTGCCCAGCGCCGGCAGTCGCAGGCGACCGGCGCTGTCGAGGGCCAGGTAGCCGGCCTTCACCGGGTCGATGCGCGCGATGATGGCCGCGGCGCGCAACCAGTTGACGACCTTGTATTCGTTGCCCAGGGTCGGCGCCGAATGCGCGCTGGCCTGCGTGATCACCATCAGCGGCGAGAGCCCGCGTGCCATGGCCTCGGCCACGCTCAGGATGTGATGGCCGCCGGTGCGCGAGTCGCCTGCTGCGCCCCATGCGTCGGTCGTGCCTGCACCGCCGAAGTTGAACTCGCTGAACTCGCTGCCGTCTGCATTCCACTGGAACACGATCGTCTTGGCCCAATCGTGCCAGATGGGTGCCGCAATGATCACGTCGTCGTCGATCGGAAGCGCCGATTCGCGCGCGTGGTGCCGGTGCTCGTCGCCGTCGCTGTCGGCCTCGACCTGCGGCAGGCCACTGCGGCTGGTGCTGCCGTAGATCGCTTGGTACTGGCTCGCCAGGTTCTTGTCCGACAAGTCGTTGTTCGCCTCGTGGACCGGCAAGCCGCCGGGGTAGGAGTGGTGCCCACCAAAGGCACTGCCCGGTGCGGATTCAAGAGGCTGCGGCAGCTGCGGGCAATCGGCGTCCGCTTGCAGGATCGGCGGGAAGATCGCGACGCGCACGCCCGCGGGGAAGGCGGCTGCATCCGCTGCATTGACGAGGCCCTGGTCCGTCAGCGTGCGGATCACCGCATCCTGCGCCTGTGCCGAGGCCAGACCGCGGCGGTGCAGCGCACACGTTCTCGGATTCTTCAAGATGTCGAGCGTCGCGGCGCGCAGAGTGCGGTCATGGATTTGTTCGGCCTGGGCCCCCAGGAAGCGCATCGCCGACTGGACCAACGGCGACTGACGCGCGAGCTGCAGTGCGGCGGCATTGCCCGCACCCGGCTGGGTCTGGTCGGCGGCGAGCGCCGGGTTCGCGAGAACCACGACCGCGCCGGCGATGGCGGTGAGTCCGAGAAGATGTCGAAGGGCGTGTGCCATCAGGGTGCTCCGGGGTTGGGACGACGCGAGGCTAGTCCCGACCTGTGACGGATGCGTGATGAGGCCGCGTGTCGTGGTGTCACTTGCTCGGCGGTCACACCATGGTCATCGTTGGCGCATAAGGTCCAGCTGCTTTCGTCCGGCGATGCAATTGCGCAGACTGCGTGACCGACGCGTGCAGTGCGAACAACAACCACAACATCTGCACGCAGAACCGCGGATCGCAATTGCTTGCCGGATCGAAGGCACAGGTGCCACGGACAAGGCGCAGGCGCTGCGGCGCGCGATGCGCTCGGTCGCCGCTGTCTTTCGGCGGCACTGACGCCGCGACACCTCGAGCCGCGCTATCGCAACCGCTCGAAGGTCAGGCGGCTGATCAGCCCCTCTGGCCCTTCGTCGAGTCGTCGCTCTTCCACGATCTTGACCAGGCCTTGCGAGGCCATGTCTTTCAGCTCGCGCGCTGACGCGTCGTAGGCATAGGGATTCTCGAGCGGCGTGCCGACGCTTGGCAGCTCACTCAAGGTTCCGAATTCAGATTCGAGGTAGGCACTCTGGGCCAAGGTTCGCATCGCATCTCTCCGCTCGAGGCGCCGCAGGGCGCCGGGTGGTGATGCTCGAAGCGAACCGCTGGGTTGCCGCCAGGCCGGTATCGTTTCGAGCGCGCTGCCGTTCTTGTCGTGCTTTGGGTGCTGCCGGCGAAGCAGAGTCTAGCGTCTCGGTCGAATCAAGTCACCGTCGCGGAACACCGGCATGGTCGAGAGCTCGTGGCGGGCCATGCCATCGGGGCAGCAGAGGTCGAAGCGCATCGTTTCGTCGCCCAGTTCGAGCAGGCCGATGCCGACGAGCTTCTCGCCGACCCGCGCCTGCATCTCGTCGGGCAGCACGAAGCCCGATGACGGCATCCACACATGGCGCACGCCCGACGCGACGACGTCGAGGTACTGGTGCGTGTGCCCCGAGATCACGAGGCGCAGCGTCGGCTTCAGCGGGCCGTCGAGCAAGCGCTCGCGCGCTGCCTGGGCGACGTAGCGCCCCCGTCCTTTGGGTCATTCGGGCGCACGCGCGCCAGCGGGCGGTGCAGAAACAGTGCTGTTCGGGTGGGCGGACGAGAGGCGCTCGACCGCGCGCCAGGCGACGTGCCAGTTCGCCACGCATTCGGGTGCGCGCGGCGACAGGTGGCTGTCTGTGATCAAGGCGATGCGCATGGTCCGTGCATTGGTTGTCGACGAGCTCGCGTGCCTTGCGCATTCGCGCGGCGTCCAGTGTCGCCCGAGAGTCATCAGGTCGTCGATCGAGAGGGCGCATTCACGGGCCGATACGGACTGTTCCCCGATTCGATCGGGTTGGGCAAGTTGTCGCGGCGGCGGGGTGCTCGGCCGAGTGTGTCCAGTCGGGGTGACGGTTTGGTGACCGCTTGCGGGCGGGGCGGCGAAACCTGCAGCAAAAAAATGCCGGGCCGGTGTGGCACCAGGCCCGGCGGACAGCTGCCACGCGCTACAGCGTCGTGGCCTTGCGCGCGTCCGTCGACGGCTTCACGGCGACCTTGGTCACCGTCTTCGTGCTCGCTCGCAGCGGTGCTGCGGGCTTGGCCTTCACGACGGCGACGACAGGTTTGTCGGTGCTGGCCGCCGATGCATCTTTGGCGGCGTCAGGACAGGCCATCGCGTTGGCGCCGACGAAGGCGAGCGCGATCAGGACAGTCTTCATGGGCGGCTCCTTTCACGAGTTTCGGGCCGCTAGAGCTTAATCTCCCAATCGGCGCCCGGAAAGCGCGGCCACCCTGGTCGGTGCGGGGTCTTCTCGGTGCGCTGCGCCGGCGAGAATCGCAAATGCGCCAGCGCCCGATCCGGGCTCGGTATGTCGCGAGGAGTGGGATATGTACAGACGCCTGATGCTGTTGTGGGCAGCGACCGCCGCGGCGGTCGCTGCCGCGCCGCTACCGTACGACGAGTCGGCCGACGCCCAGGCCGCGATCCGCACCGCGCTTGGTGCGGTCGGCACCGGCCCGCGCCGCGTGCTGATCGTCTTCGGTGCGAACTGGTGTGAGGATTGCCGCAGCCTGGACCAGGCCCTCAAGAGTGGGCGCAACGCCGGGCTGATGGCGCGCGAGTTCGAAGTCGTCAAGGTTGACGTCGGCCGCTTCGACCGCAACCTGGACGTCGCGAAAGCCTACGGCGACCCGATCCGCAAAGGCATACCAGCCGCGGTCGTGCTGTCGGCCGACGAGCGGGTGCTGTATGCGACCAAAGCCGGCGAGCTCTCGAACGCGCGCCGCATGAGCGAGACCGGCGTCTACGATTTCTTCGACGGCGTTGTGCGCGGTGCCCGCAGCACGCGCTGAGAGTCAACGACCGCCTCGTCGCTCGCATGAAGAAATTGCCGGCGTGGTTCGGGCGATTGTCCGCAAACCGCGATAGTCGCCATGGTCATAGCGAGATCGTTCCATCAATGCAGGTCACTGCATTTCCGCCGACTTGAACACTCTCCTTGCTCAGGTTTCGGCATTCAGTGTTTCACGGCAGGGAAGAGTTGTGGATCGAATCGACATGATGAAGGTGTTCGTGGCGGCGCTCAGCGAAGGCAGCTTGGCCGGCGCGGGGCGCAAGCTCGGCAAGTCGCCAGCAGCAGTCAGCCGCGCGATTGCGTTCCTCGAGGCGCACGTGGGCACGGAACTGCTGCATCGCACGACCAGATCGATCAAGCTCAGCGATGCCGGCGAGCGCTATGCCGTGGCATGTCGCCGAATCCTCACCGATCTCGACGAAGCCGACATGGCCGCCGCTGGCGAACGATCGGCGCCTCGCGGCATGCTCACGATCACCGCGCCAGTCGCCGCAGGCGAGCAACTCCTGCGCCCGGTGCTCGACGCGTTCATGGACAAGTTCCCCGCCGTGTCCGTGCGGCTGGACATGCTCGACCGACCTGCCAATCTGATCGACGAAGGCTTCGACGTGGCGCTGCGCATCGCCCATCTCGCCGACTCCACGCTGGTCGCGCTGCGCGTCGGTGACGTGCGCCGGGTCGTCGCGGCATCGCCGCGCTACCTCGCCCGGCACAAGCGAATCATGCAGCCCGCCGATCTCGCAGAGCACCAGATCATCGCGATGACTCACTTCGGCATCGACTCGTGGAGCTTTCCGCCCACAGCCGGGTCGCCGGTCCCGCGAACGGCGCAGTTCACCCCGCGCTTCGTCGTCAACAACATCCGCGCTGCCGTTGCATCGGCAGTGCAGGGGCGCGGCGTCGTGCGCCTGTTCTCGTACCACCTCGCCGATGCGGTGGCCGACGGCACGCTGAAGATCATCCTTGTCGACGACGAGCACGCGCCGCTGCCGGTGCACCTGGTCTTGCCGCATGGTCGCCTGTCGGTTCCGAAGGTCCGGGCCTTCGTTGACTTCGCATTGCCCAGATTGCGCAAAGCCTTCGAAGACCGCGCGCTGGTGTGCGGCAATCCGGTCAAGACCGCGCGCCACAGATAGATAGAGCGAGGCTGCAATTCAATCGCTTCGAGGAAGATTGTCTGCCGGGTGTCGGGTATTCACTCGAAGCGTGCACGAGCCTAAATTTCATTCCACGACGGCGCTGCATCGGGCGAGCGCTGCGAAACACAGGAATGGAATCGATCATGAACGCACAACGCAAGACCGCCGTCGTCACTGGGGCCTCGAGCGGTATCGGGCTGGGTATTGCGAAGGCGCTGCTCGGGCTTGGCTGGAATGTGATGGGCAACGCGCGTACGCAGGCTCGACTCGATGCCGCCGCCGCGTACCTCGAAGGCGGGGAGCGATTCGACGGTGTGGCTGGCGACATCGCCGCGCCCGACACCGCGAAGCGCCTCCTCGACGCCGCGATCGACCGCTTCGACCATGTCGACCTGCTCGTCAACAATGCAGGCATCTTCCTGCCCAAGCCCTTCGTCGACTTCACGCCGGACGAGATCGAGCAGCAGATCGCGACCAACGTGAAGGGTGTGATCTTTGCCTCGCAGGAAGCAGCGCGCCGCATGATCGCCAGCGACCGGGGCGGGCACATCGTCAACATCACCGCCGCGCTCGCGATTCAGCCGCGCAGCAACGTGCCGGCCTTCCTCGCGGTCCTGCTCAAGGGCGGGCTGAATGCAGCGACGCGCGCCCTCGCACTGGAGCTGGCACCGCACGGCATTCGTGTCAACGCGGTCGCGCCCGGGATCATCGACAGCCCACTGCACACGCCTGAGAGCCACGAGTTCCTCAAGAAGCTGCAACCGGCCGGGCGGCTTGGCACGGTCGAGGAGATTGCAGATGCCGTGATCTACCTGGCGGGCGCTGGCTTCACGAACGGCATCGTGCTGCCCGTCGACGGCGGTGCGACGGCAGGCAACTCCTGATCGACGAGAGACGCACATGCCTTACGTCAACGTTCGCATCACACGAGACGGGGTCACCCGCGACCAGAAGGCCCAGGTCATTGCCGACCGTCATCCGCAGCCGCACGCCGAAGTGATGTGATGGCCGCCGCGACCCGGTTCGATCGTCATCCTCGCACCCGGCTGCTCGAAGGGCCGACGCCGGTGCAACGGCTGCGCCGGGTCGAGGCGGCCCTCGGGCCTGCGTTGAACGGCGCTCGGCTGTTCGTCAAGCGCGACGACCTGACCGGGTTGGGTGGCGGCGGCAGCAAACTGCGCAAGCTCGAGTTCCTTCTCGGCGACGCGCTGGCTCGTGGCGCCGACACCATCATCGCCACCGGTCCGCGCCAGTCGAACAGTGCGCGGCTGGCCGCGGCGGCGGCTGCGCGACTCGGGCTGCGCTGCGAACTCGGACTGCGGCCGCTCACGGCGGACGATGGCGCAGAGTACGCACGGGGCGGCAACGCACTGTTGGCCGAGTTGTTCGGGGCGGCGATCCATTCGCTGCCCGACGCCGCTGCGGCAGCCGGCTTCGCCGCCGATCGGCAGGCGACACTCGCGGCCCATGGACGCCTGGGCTACATCTTGCCGCCCGGCGCCAGTTCGCCACTCGCGAGCCTCGGCTACGCCGAGTGCGCGCTGGAGATCGCCGACCAGGAGCACGCGCTCGGGCTGCAGTTCGATCAGGTCGTCGTCGCCAATGGCAGCGCCGGCACCCAGGCCGGGCTCGTCGCGGGCTTCGCATTGCTCGATCGACGCGCTGTCGTGCATGGCTTTTCCGTGTTGGCGGACGTCGCCGCTGCGCATGCAGCCACGCTCGAGTTGGCGCGGAACTGCTTCGTGCTGCTCGAAGGCGAGGGCGCCATCCGGGACGACGACGTCTTGGTCGACGACACCTTTCGTGGCCCTGGCTACGGCCTGGTGACACGCGAAGCCATCGGCGCGATGCGATTCCTTGCCACGCACGAAGGCCTGCTGCTCGACCCGGTCTATTCGGCCAAGGCCTTCGCGGGGCTGCTGTGCCGGGCCCGGCGCGGCGAGCTTGGGCCACACCGCAACATTCTCTTCATCATGACTGGCGGCGCACCCGCGCTCTTCGCCTATCGAAACGAACTGGCTTGCGCCCCGATCGCGGGCTGAGCCGGAGCAACTGACGTGCGACGAATCCTGATCACTGGCGCGAGTTCCGGCCTGGGCCGTGCGTTCGCCGAGGCGGCGCTGGCCGCAGGACACGCTGTCATCGGCACCGTACGCAAGAGTGCCGATGCCGATGCGTTCGGTGCGCTGCATCCGACACGAGCCAAGGCCGTCGTCCTCGACGTCACCGATTTCGACAAGGCCGCCCCGACCGTCGCCACGCTCGAGCGGGAGTTCGGCCCGATCGATGTCCTGGTCAACAACGCCGGCTACGGCCATGAAGGCACAGTGGAAGAATCGCCCCTCGAAGAACTTCAGCGCCAGTTCGAGGTGAACGTCTTCGGTGCCGTTGCGATGATGAAGGCGGTGCTGCCCTGGATGAGAGCGCGGCGTCATGGCCGCATCGTCAACATCACCTCGATGGCTGGGTTGGTCGGACTGCCCGGCGTGAGCTACTACGCCGGCAGCAAGTTCGCGCTCGAGGGCATCTCGGAGTCGCTGGACAAGGAAGTCAGCGGACTCGGGATCCGGGTCACCGCGGTCGCGCCCGGGTCGTTCCGCACGGACTGGGCCGGGCGTTCGATGGTTCGAACAGCGCGCTCGATCGCCGACTACGACGCCATGTTCGACCCCATCCGACAGCGCAGGCAGGAAGCCAGCGGCCGTCAGGCGGGTGATCCGGCTCGCGCGGCCAAGGCCGTGCTCGAACTCATCGAGTCCGCGTCGCCTCCACAACACCTCGTGCTGGGCAACGACGCACTGCTGTTGTTGCACAACGCATCGAAGGAACGCGCCTGCGAGCGCACAGCGTGGGAACACATTTCACGTTCGACCGCCCATGACTGAGTCAGATTGGCTTACACGAATTCCATGCAACTACGCTTGACGCTGGTGGCGTCACATTCACCGGAAGACGATTGATTTTTCAAGACGATCAGTCTAATCATCGTGGGATGACCACAAAAACTGCTCTCCCACGCCAGCGCGGCCGCCCGCCCAAAGCCGTCGGTGGCTATCGCGAGACCCGCGAGGCGTTGTGCCGCGCAGGCGTCGCAGCGCTCACTGAGAAGGGCTTCTCAGCCACAGGGATCGATGAGATTCTGAAATCTGTGGGAGTACCCAAAGGGTCCTTCTACAACTTCTTTCCGAGCAAGGAAGCATTCGGTGCGGAACTGATTGCCTGCTACGCGGAATACTTCGTGCGGAAGCTCGACCGGTTCCTGCTCGACTCGAGCATGTCGCCACTGGCGCGAGTGCAAGCCTTTTGCGTGGATGCTGAACGCGGCATGGGGAGATTCGGGTTCTCGCGCGGCTGCTTGATTGGCAATCTGGGTCAAGAGATGGGGGCGCTTCCCGAAGCCTACCGTGTGCAACTGACCGCTGTGCTCGTGGACTGGCAGACACGTTTGGCGCGTTGCCTGGAGGAGGCGAAATCTGCGGGAGAAATCGCTGAATCGACAGACTGTGCGCGCTGGTCATCGTTCTTCTGGATCGGCTGGGAGGGCGCGGTCTTGCGGGCGAAGCTCGAGCGGAAGGCGGCACCTTTGCGTGTCTTCGCCGAGCTGTTTCAACATGGCGTGCGAACGTAGCCTCTTTTTTTATATTTGGTAAGCCGATCGGTCTAATTAATATGCGACCTCACTTTCTCCGCAATGAAGAGCATTCGAAGGTTCAGCTGACCTTTGACTATGTCGTCGTCGGTGCCGGCACTGCCGGCTGCTTGCTCGCAAATCGGCTGAGTGCCGATGGGAGCAAGCGGGTGCTGCTCATCGAGGCAGGCGGTCCGGACAACTACCCGTGGATCCACATCCCGGTCGGTTATCTGTACTGCATCGACAACCCCCGGACCGATTGGCGCTACCGCACGGAGGCGTCACCTGGTTTGAACGGGCGGTCGCTGCTTTATCCCCGGGGAAAGACCTTGGGCGGCAGTTCAAGCATCAACGGCATGAGGCGTTGCACGGCAACGGCGGCGAGTGGCGAATTGAGAAGCAGCGTCTGCGCTGGGACATTCTTGACGCATTCGCGCTTGCCGCAACGCAGGCGGGAATCCCTGCAATCGAGGACTTCAACGGTGGCGACAACCGAGGGGTCGGATATTTCGAAGTCAACCAGCGCAGCGGATGGCGGTGGAATGCATCGAAGGCGTTTTTGAATCCGATCAAGAAGTCGCGTCGAAATCTCACCATCTGGACCAAGGCTCAAGTCTCGCGGCTCCTGTTCGAGGAGGGTACCGGCGGCTACCCCGTGTGTTGCGGCGCGCAAGTCGAGCGCAACAATGAACGTCATGTGGTTCGCGTGACCGGGGAGGTCGTGCTGAGCGCGGGTGCCATCGGCACGCCACAGATTCTGCAGCTCTCGGGCATCGGTGATCCTGCGGTCTTGGCGAGACACCATATTCCCGTGGTGGTTGCCGCGCCAGGGGTCGGCGAGAACCTGCAAGACCACCTTCATGAGCCTGACCGGATGGCCCGACTCTCCGCCGGCTCGCGTGGGCACGAGCTTTGGCGACCTGAGTGCCGCGCTCTTCGCGGTCGTCGGCATTGTCTCGTCGCTCTACAAACGCACCCAGGACGCGCAGGGAACGCGCGTGGACATCGGAATGCTCGACTGCCAAGCTGCCCTGATGGAAACGGCGCTCGCGCGTTTCGACGTGGAGGGCAAGGTTCCCACGCGCACCGGTGACGGTCATCCGTCCCTCGCGCCGTTCGAGACCTTCGCTGCAAAGGATGGACGCTTCGTCATTGCGGCCGGCAACGATCAGCTGTTCATGCTCATGGCCGACGCGCTCGGGATTCCCGAACTCGCGCTGGCTGCCCCGTTCATGACCAACGACTTGAGGTGCCGCAATCGACCGGAGTTGGTCCAGGCCATCGAGGCGGTGACAGCGACGGCCCCGATGCAGCATTGGATAGACCTGCTCAACGAGGCGGGCGTTCCATGCGCCCAGTTCGGTCAGCCCGAGGTCAAGCTCGGGGTCCTGCCAGGTATCGGCGGCTCCCAACGGCTGACACGTCTGGTGGGCAAATCGTTGGCGATGGACATGATCCTGACAGGTCGAAGCATCGATGCAGCGGAGGCCAAGGCGGCTGGCCTTGTCGCGCGTGTCGTTCCGTCCGCGGAACTGCTGCAGACAGCGCTCGAAGCCGCCCATACGATCGCCGGTTATAACGCCCCCGCGGTGCGGGCTGCGAAGGAAGCCGTCAATCGCTCACAGGAGGGCAGCTTGACCGAGGGCGCGCTGCACGAGCGGCGGCTTTTTCAAGCGATGTTTTCGACCGATGGGCAAAAGGAGGGCATGAACGCCTTTCTCGCGAAGCGGGCTCCGGTCTTCCGTCACCGGTAGCGCCGGAGTCACAGGTTCTATCCGGGCTCTTACAGGCCGCCGCGGATTTCGCGCACACCGCGGCCGAGCTTGCGGCGCAGGAGCGCTCGCAGCGTCACGCCTTCGGCGTAGCCGACGTCATTGGCGATCTGGTCGACGCTGGCGTGGCTGCTCCTGAGAAGGTGCACCGCGCGCTCTATCCGCAGGTCCTGGAAATAAGCGAGCGGCGACTTGCCCAGCACGCTCTGCATCCGGCGCGCCAAGGTGCGTTTGCTGGTGGCCAGGTCCTCCACGGCCTGCTCGAGCGAGAAGCCTTCAGCCAGGCGTTCGCGCGCCCAGCGCTCGAACTGTCGTATCAGCGGATCGGCATGGGCCAGATGGTCGGGGATCGAGTAGATCGATTGCGACGTGCGCACGTCCGCCACCAGGTAGCTTGCGGTGAGGTTGGCCAGCTCCGGACTGGCGCGCCGGATCAGGGCCAACGCTAAGTCGAGGTGGCTCAGCGCCGCGCCGGCGGTCATCATGGCGTTGGACTGCACGATGATGCGCGACTCGTCCAGCCGCACCCGCGGATAGCGCTGCCGGAACAGCGGCGACAGCCACCAGGTGGTGGTGGCCTCCTCGCCGTCGAGCAGCGCCGCCTCCGCCAACACGAAGGTGCCAACGCAGGCGGTCGCGGTCAGTGCGCCGCGCTCGGCCCACTTGCGCAGCACGGCACCGGCTTCGCGCACTTCGCTGCCGGCCAGCGCCTGCACCAGCGGCTCCGGCTTCATGTGCAAGAGGGCAGGCATCACCACCGCGTCCGGTGTCTGTGCGCGCGTCGCCGATATCACCGGCACGTCCAGGCCGTGCGCCGTGGTGATGCTCTTGCGCAGCCCCACCACCTTCACCTGGAAACGCAGCGAGGACATGCCGGTCATCTCTGCCAGCGCATTGGCCGTGCCGAATGCATCGAGCACCGCGGCCAGACCGGTGTCGAACACGCCGTTCAGAGCAAGGATGTGGATGCGCATGGCAATTACGGTATCAAAGTTGGCAACGTTGCCAATGTACGGCAAAGGCCGCGGCAGGCCTACTCTGCGCATCCCAATTCGCCGCACCGCAAGTCAGCCATGGCCAAGTTTGCATTGTTCGTACGCCTCGAAGCCGAGCCAGGCAAAGAGGAGGGGTCGCCCAGATTCTGCGGGTGGGCCTCGGCATGGCGCAGCAGTTGAGCACGACGCCGGTGTGGCGCGCGCGTCCAGTCTGGGCGGCCGACTGCGAAATGAATTTGGAATAGCGAAAGGTGAATCACATGAGTCAAACAGGTGCAACCATGAAACAACAGAAATCTGAAGCGGGCGCAACGAGCGTCGTCATGAACCTCGAGGTGCACGTGATCCCCGTGTCCGACGTGGATCGGGCCAAGCAGTTCTACCAACTCCTGGGTTGGCGGCTCGACGAAGATATTGCCCCAGCAGACGACATTCGCATCGTCCAGTTCACGCCTCCCGGCTCCGGGTGCTCGATCAACTTCGGCAACGGCCTCACTGCGGCAGCGCCGGGCACGGCCACGGCGGGGCTGATCGTTTCTGACATCGAAGCGGCGCATGCAGAACTCGTTCGCCGCGGCGTCGGCGTGAGTGATATGTGGCACGGCGCGCCGTTCCCTCCGGAAGCACGGCTGCCTGGCCCCGACCCCACGCGCACGAGCTACGGGTCGTTCTTCGCCTTCGCTGATCCCGACGGGAATGCATGGCTTGTCCAGGAGGTCACAACGCGGCGCCCTGGGCGCACCTGATACGGCACTCGCGTGGACAGAGGGGGACCTGGACGTGTTCGGCGGCGGCAGCGCAGCGTCTGGCGCCCCGACCAAATCATATTCACGTAGATGGAGTTACTTATGTCGATTCATTACAAACTGAGTGCGTTGTTCGTTGCAGCTGCGTTTTCGAGCGCGTCTTTTGCCCAAGCTGCTGACGTCAAACCGGAACGAATTCGTGGCGATATCGTGTCGTTCAAAGGCGAAACGCTGACCGTGCATCGGAAGAGCGGTGGCAACGCGACGATCGATGTCAAGCCGGACGTGGGCGTGTCGGCCTTCAAGCCGGCCAAGCTTTCCGACGCCAAGGTGGGCACGTATGTTGGAACGCCGGCGATCACGGGTGCCGACGGGAAACAGGTCGCGACCTCGCTGATCGTCTTTCCCGAGGCCGCGCGCGGTACAGCCGAAGGGCATTTCCCCTATGACTTTGGTCCTGCCAGCACGATGACAAACGCCAATGTCGACCAAGTGGTCACGGGCACGAAGGGACGTGAGTTGAGCATGTCGTTCAAGGGCGGCACGACCGCCGTGACCGTGCCGGAAAACGTGCCCGTTTTGACGCCGATTCCGGCAAGCCGAACGGATCTGGTGCCGGGGAAGAAGGTGTTCCTCGTGGTGACGCCGGGTGCCGGTGGCGTCTACGACGCTCACGTGCTGTTCGTTGAAAAGGACGGCGTGGTGCCGCAGTTCTAACGCGCTATACCGGTCCACTGGGGCAGATCACAACATGATCTGCCGCACCTTAACGACGATGGACAACCGCATCAAGCACGAGATCGCTTTGAGCCACGAAACGATTCAACCCGCCTGGATCCGCATCACACATTGGATCAACGCGCTCGCTGTCATCTTGATGGTGATGAGCGGCTGGCAGGTCTACGACGCTTCGCCGATCTTTCCAGTCTTGCGATTTCCTTCCGCTGTCACATTGGGCGGCTGGCTCGGCGGCGCACTGCTGTGGCATTTCGCGATCATGTGGGTGCTGGTCGCGAATTTCATTGTCTACCTCGGGTTGAATTTAGCCTCCGGACGTCTGCGCCGGAAGCTGCTGCCAATCAGCTTCAAGGCGCTGGCAACCGATCTCGCTGCCGCGCTGCGTGGCACGCTTGGGCATGAGGATCTCACGCACTACAACGCGGTACAGAAATTTGCCTATCTGATCGTCATCGTCGATATCGTGCTCGTGATCCTGTCGGGACTGGCGGTATGGAAGTCGGTGCAGCTCCCGCTGCTGCGCACGTTGATGGGCGGCTACGACAACGCGCGCGTCGTGCATTTCATCGCGATGAGCGTGCTGGTTGCGTTCTTCGTCGTGCACGTCATCATGGTCGCAGTGGTGCCGCGCTCGCTGCTTCTGATGATTCGTGGGCGGCAACCATGACTTTTCGAAGAAGGGCCGAGAGATTCGATACGTTTTTTTCGGCTCACGCTGAATCGATCGTCAAGGATGCGCGCAACGAGCTGAAAGATCCGGCGCGTCGGTTGCTTGGTAAGCAAGTTCTCACGCTCGGTGGCATCGCAATGTTGACCGGGTGCGATTTGTCCGATGACAAGTCCGTGAACACCGCGCTTCGCAGAATCTCGGTCTTCAACGACAACGCGCAAGCGCTGCTGTTCAATCCGAACGAGATGGCTCCAACCTATCCGGAGTCGATGATCACGCGGCCGTTTCCGTTCAACGCGTTCTACGGTATCGACGATGCACCTGAAGTCGAAGCCGCTACCTATCGGCTCCAGGTGGGTGGCCTCGCGAACGGCAAACGCGCCTGGACGCTCGACGAACTGCGAGCGATGCCGCAGGAGAGCCAGATCACGCGCCACATCTGCATCGAGGGATGGAGTGCGATCGGCCGATGGGGCGGCGTGCGCTTCTCGAATTTCCTGAAGCATTCGGGCGCCGACATCACAGCGAAATACGTGTCGCTGCACTGCGCAGACAACTACTGGACCAGTATCGACATGTCCACTGCACTGCATGCACAGACACTGCTGACGTTGACCTACGACGGCCAGGTGCTGCCGACGAAGTACGGCTTTCCGATGAAGCTGCGCATGCCCACCAAGCTGGGCTACAAGAACCCCAAACATATCGTCGCGATCGCCGTGACGAACGAATACCCAGGCGGCTACTGGGAGGACCAGGGCTACAACTGGTTCGGCGGCTCCTGACGTCGGTGTCGCGCAAAGCGCCACTGCATCCCATATTCACTCACTGAAAGGAAACCTCGTGAAGTCATTCATCAAGACCATGATCCTCGCGGCTGGCGTCGGCACCGGGATATCCCTCGCCAGCGCAGCGCCAGCGGCCACGCCAGAGGGCCAGCAGACCACGGTCGTGCTCGTGCACGGCGCCTTCGCCGACGGGTCGGCGTGGGACAAGGTCATCCCCCTTCTGCAGGCGAAGGGCCTTCATGTCGTGTCAGTCCAGAATCCGTTGAGTTCGCTGGCCGACGACGTGGCTGCCACCCGGCGCGTGCTCGACGCGCAGACTGGGTCTGTCGTGCTCGTGGGGCACTCTTGGGGTGGCGTGGTCATCACCGAGATCGGCCAGCACGAGCGCGTCAAGGCGCTGGTCTATGTCGCTGCGTTCGCTCCTTCCGAAGGCGAATCGGCAACCGACTTGGTGAAGGGCTTCCCGACCCCCGTGGGCTTCAACTATTTCGTCGCAGACAAGGAAGGGTTCTTGACCATGAGCCCGGAAGGAATGACGAAGCACTTTGCGCAGGATGTGCCCGCGGTGCAGACCAAACTGATGGCGGTGACTCAAGGTCCTATTCGCGGGAAGAACTTCGATGAAAAGGCGACCGTCGCAGCCTGGAAGAGCAAGCCGTCATGGTACGTGCTGAGCGAGCAGGACCACATGATCCAGCCCGCCTTGCAAAAGGCAATGGCGACGAAGATCTCCGCACACGTTGTCAGTTTGCCGACAAGCCATGCCCCGCATGTGTCGCGGCCAACGCAGGTCGCAAACGCCATCCTGGCCGCCGCGGCTGAGCAGTCGAAGTAAGCACATTGGCGTTGACGATGCGAACAGTGGGGCGCTGAACGCCCAATTTGCCAGAGGAAGATTTATGTCCAACAACCAAGCATCACAGACCGCCACGGCGGAACGGCGACTGAACGAACTCGGCATCCAGCTGCCGGCCCCACCGCAACCGTTCGGCGCGTACGTCGAGGCCGTGCGGTCCGGCCATCTGCTCTTTCTGACGGGCATGCTGCCCACCGTCGGCCGCGAGGTGAAATTCGCCGGACGCGTGGGTGCGGAGTTCGACGTTGAAGCGGGACGCCAGGCGGCGCGTCTTGCAGCGACGAACGGAGTTGCGTTGGCCCGTGCGCACCTCGGCTCTCTCGACAAGGTCGTTCGCATTGTTCGTCTGGGGGTGTTCATCGCGACGGCTGGGGACTTTCGTGATCATCCCAAGGTGGCGGATGGCGCCTCGGAGCTGCTCCAGGAAATTTTTGGGGCAGACAGGAATCCTTCCCGTCTGGTGATCGGCGTGGCCAGCCTTCCTCTCGGTGCAGCGATCGAACTGGAGTTGATTTTCGAGGTGGAGCCCGGCTGATCGCTTGCTGCTCCGGGGCTGCCAACGTCGGCCTGCATCATCTCGCGCTCGCCGTCGCCGACCGCGCCCGATTGACGTGCCTATGCGCTCGCGTACGGCTCTCGTGGCCGCTCGTTTTCGTCGACTTGGAGCTTGCGCCCGAGCGCAGGGAATGCGCGCTGCGCGCAGTTGCGTCGTTCGCAGACCTTGCATCCGGCCCCAATCGGCGTGGCGCCTTCGGAACTACTGAGATCGAAGCCGCGGGCGTAGACCAACCGTTCCGCATGACGCACATCACAACCCAGGCCGATGGCGAAGGTGCGTGCCGGGGATCCGTATCCTCCAGCCTGGCGCGACACGCAATGCGCAATCCACAGATAGGTTCGACCATCTGGCATCTGCGCCAGCTGGGTCAGGACCTTGCCCGGCTGAGCGAATGCCTCGTAGACATTCCACAGGGGACAGGTGCCGCCCGTTCGAGAAAAGTGAAAGTCGGTGGCCGATTGACGCTTGGAGATGTTCCCCGCGCGGTCCACACGCACGAAGAAGAATGGCACGCCGCGGGCATCGGGCCTCTGCATCGTCGAGAGGCGGTGGCAGATGGTTTCGAAACTCACGGCAAAGCGATTGGCGAGCAGGTCGATGTCGTAGCGTGCGGCTTCGGCCGCAGCGAGGAAGCGCCCGTAAGGCAGCACCAGCGCGCCTGCGAAATAGCTCGCCAGGCCGATGCGCGCGAGGGAACGCGCTTGGCTGCCGCTGAAGCGGCCTTCGTCCGCGAGCCTGTTGATCGCGTCATCGGCCTCCAGATAGGCCAATTGCGTGGCCAGTTGAAATGCGCGCTGCCCGGATTCGGCGGCGGCAATCGTCAAGGTTCGAGTTCTTGCGTCGAAGCTGCGCAGCGTCGCAGCCTCATCGCCGGACGAGTGCGACAAGGTCGTGACGTCGTGGTGGCGCGAAAGATATTCTTCCAGGCGTGTTGCCAGCTCCCGGCTGTTGTCACGCTCGCCGCCTGATGGCCTGTTCGCTGCCGCGCGCGAGACCTTCGTCGCCGGTGCCGTGAACAACGTTGCGTGAAGTGCCTCCGCGCGCTCGTCCAGAGCCGCGATGTGGTTGTGATGCGCGTAGAAGAAATCGCGCACTTCCTCGTGGGCCTGAGGCGGTGCCATCGCGTGGTCTTCGCTGCGATCACCCAGCCCGGCGGCCATCGCGGCCAGGCGCTCCTCTGCGTCCTTGTTGCGACGATGGAGTCGCACCAGCATGGCGGCCATTGCAGGCATCTGTTGAGCCATGACGCGTACCTCGGCTTGCGGGACATCGCCGATCGGTGCTGATTCGGCGACGACGTCTTGCAGCTCCGCCGTGAGGCGAGCTTCTTCGTCTTCCGAGAAGAACTGGAGATCAAGCCCGAGCAGCGACTGCAAGCGCAGCAACACGGGAACGCTCAGCGGGCGCTGGTTGTTCTCGATCTGATTCAGGTAGCTGGGCGACAGGCTGAGCTGGTGCGCCAGCGCCGCCTGGGTCAGGCCTCGCTGCTCTCGCAGCGTCTTGATCCGAACCCCCATGAATGTCTTGCGCATGCATCGCCTCAATGTTCGCAAACATCGCAAATTTGCGAATACTCTTCGCTTTTCGTTGCCAAGTTAGCTCTTGTGTTCAGCATACCGCAATGCAAACATTGCGAATAAACCCGCTACTGGAGACAAGCTTGAGCGAAACCGCGGCACCCGCCTTCAAACCCAAGAAATCCGTTGCGCTGTCGGGTGTGACGGCCGGCAACACCGCGTTGTGCACCGTCGGCCGGACAGGCAATGATCTGCACTACCGCGGCTACGACATCCTCGACATCGCCGAGGTCTGTGAATTCGAGGAGATCGCGCACCTGCTGGTTCACGGCAAGCTGCCGACATCCTCGGAATTGAAGGCATACAAGGGGCGCCTGAAGGCCATGCGCGGGCTGCCCGCCGCCGTGAAGGCCGCGCTCGAGACCGTGCCTGCCGCTGCGCATCCGATGGATGTGATGCGCACCGGCGTGTCAGCGCTGGGCTGCGCGTTGCCCGAGAAGGACGATCACAACCTGCCCGGCGCGCGCGACATCGCCGACCGATTGATGGCATCCATGGGATCGATGCTCCTTTACTGGTACCACTGGTCCACGCAAGGCAAGCGAATCGACGTCGAGACCGACGATGACTCGATCGGTGGTCACTTCTTGCACCTTCTGCACGGGTCCAGGCCCTCGGATGCCTGGGTTCGCGCGATGCATACGTCGCTCAATCTGTACGCCGAACACGAGTTCAATGCGTCGACTTTCGCGGCACGCGTGATCGCCGGGACCGGCAGCGATGTGTACTCGTCGATCGCGGGTGCAATCGGCGCGCTGCGCGGCCCGAAGCACGGCGGAGCCAACGAGGTCGCCTTCGAGATTCAGAAGCGCTACGACAACCCCGACGAGGCGGAGGCCGACATCCGCCGTCGCGTCGAGAGCAGGGAGGTCGTGATCGGATTCGGCCACCCGGTCTACACGGTGAGCGATCCGCGCAACATCGTCATCAAGGGCGTCGCCAAGCGACTGTCGGACGAGGCGGGTTCGACCAAGATGTTCGACATTGCCGAGCGCCTCGAGCGCGTGATGTGGGACGCGAAGAAGATGTTCCCCAATCTCGATTGGTTCAGCGCCGTGAGCTATCACATGATGGGTGTGCCGACCACGATGTTCACGCCGCTGTTCGTCATCTCACGAACTTCTGGCTGGGCGGCGCACGTGATCGAACAGCGGATCGACAACAAGATCATCCGGCCGAGCGCGAACTACACTGGACCGGAGGATCTGACATTCCTGCCGATCCAGGATCGCAAGTGAGGCAGCGGCCCCGCGCATGAACACTCGTTTCCGCAAGAAGCTTGCCGGCACCGACTTCGACTACTTCGATGCGAGAGAAGCTGTCGAGACCATCCGCCCGGGCGCCTGGGCTGGCCTGCCTTACACCTCTCGCGTGCATGCCGAGAACCTGGTGCGCCGTTGCGACCCGGCTGCGCTTACCGACAACCTGGTGCAGATCATCGAGCGCCGGCGCGACCGTGACTTCCCCTGGTTCCCGGCGCGCGTGGTGTGCCACGACATCCTGGGTCAGACGGCACTGGTTGACCTGGCGGGTTTGCGCGACGCGATTGCCGACCAGGGCGGTGATCCGGCGCAGGTGAACCCGGTGGTGCCGGTGCAGTTGATCGTCGACCATTCGCTCTCCGTCGAGTGCGGCGGCTTCGACCCCGATGCGTTCACGAAGAACCGCGCGATCGAGGATCGCCGCAACGAGGATCGTTTCCACTTCATCGAGTGGACGAAGCGCGCATTCAGGAACGTCGAGGTGATCCCGCCGGGCAACGGGATCATGCATCAGATCAACCTCGAGCGAATGTCACCCGTGATCCACGCGAAGGACGGCTTGGCCTACCCCGACACGCTGGTCGGCACCGACAGCCACACGCCGCATGTCGATGCGCTCGGCGTTGTCGCGATCGGCGTCGGCGGTCTCGAAGCCGAGAACGTGATGCTTGGTCGCGCATCGTGGATGCGGCTGCCCGAGATCGTCGGCGTCGAGCTCTCGGGCCGGGCGCAACCGGGCATCACCGCGACCGATGTCGTGCTCGCGTTGACCGAGTTCCTTCGCAAATCGAAAGTGGTCGGCGCCTACCTCGAATTTCACGGCGAAGGCGCGGCCGCGCTGACGCTCGGGGACCGCGCAACGATCTCGAACATGGCGCCCGAGTACGGTGCCACCGCGTCGATGTTCAGCATCGATGAGCAGACCATCGCCTACCTCAGGCTCACTGGCCGGTCGGACGACCAGGTCAAGCTGGTCGAAGCCTATGCGCGCGAGGCCGGACTGTGGTCGAGCGCGCTGAAGCACGCGCAGTACGAACGCACGCTCGCCTTCGATCTCTCGACCGTGGTGCGCAACATGGCCGGGCCGTCGAACCCGCACGCGCGCGTCGCGACGACCGATCTCGCGGCCAGGGGCATCGCGCGTGCGTGGGACGACACGCCGGGCCGCATGCCCGACGGCGCGGTGATCATCGCGGCGATCACGAGCTGCACCAACACCAGCAACCCGCGCAACGTGATCGCCGCCGGGCTGCTCGCACGCAACGCGAATCGCTTCGGCCTGACGCGCAGGCCCTGGGTCAAGTCGTCGCTCGCGCCGGGCTCGAAGGCGGTCACGCTGTACCTCGAAGACGCCGGCCTGCTGCCCGAGCTGGAGCGGCTCGGCTTCGGCGTCGTCGCGTACGCATGCACCTCGTGCAACGGCATGTCGGGCGCGCTCGATCCGGCGATCCAGCAGGAGATCATCGACCGCGATCTGTACGCGACCGCGGTGCTCTCGGGCAACCGCAATTTCGACGGTCGCATCCACCCGTACGCGAAGCAGGCTTTCCTGGCGTCGCCACCGCTGGTCGTGGCCTACGCGATCGCGGGGACGATCCGCTTCGACATCGAGCGCGACGTGCTGGCCGTCGTCGATGGCCGCGAGATCCGCCTGAAGGACATCTGGCCCGACGACGCCGAGATCGACGCGATCGTCAAGGCGAGCGTCAAGCCGGAGCAGTTCCGCCGCGTTTACGAGCCGATGTTCGCGATCACGGCCGACAGCGGCGAGCGGGTCGCGCCGCTGTATGACTGGCGCGCGCAGAGCACCTACATCCGCCGCCCGCCTTACTGGGAAGGCGCGCTCGCCGGGGAACGCACGCTGACCGGCATGCGCCCGCTGGCCGTGCTGCCCGACAACATCACGACCGACCACCTGTCGCCGTCGAACGCGATCCTGCTCGACAGCGCCGCGGGCGAATACCTGCACAAGATGGGCTTGCCAGAGGAGGACTTCAATTCGTATGCCACGCATCGCGGCGACCACCTCACCGCGCAGCGTGCGACCTTTGCGAATCCAACGCTGAAGAACGAGATGGTGCGCAACGCCGACGGCAGCGTGAAGGCCGGCTCGCTCGCGCGCGTCGAGCCCGAAGGCCAGGTGATGCGCATGTGGGAGGCGATCGAGACCTACATGGAGCGCAAGCAGCCGCTGATCATCGTCGCCGGCGCTGACTATGGTCAGGGCTCGTCGCGCGACTGGGCGGCCAAGGGCGTGCGGCTGGCGGGCGTGGAGGCGATCGTCGCCGAAGGTTTCGAGCGCATCCATCGCACCAACCTGATCGGCATGGGCGTGCTGCCGCTGGAGTTCGAGCAGGGCGTGAACCGCATCAGCCTGAGCCTGGACGGCACCGAGACCTACGACGTGGTCGGCGCGCGCCGGCCGCGCGCGACTCTGACCGTGGTGATCCACCGGCGCAGCGGCGAACGCGTCGAGGTGCCGGTGACTTGCCGGCTCGACACGGCCGAGGAAGTGTCGATCTACGAAGCCGGAGGCGTGCTCCAGCGCTTTGCGCAAGACTTCCTGGCGTCGACGACAGCCGCCACCTGAAGACACACGCCAGCCCGCACGCCAGAGAGTTCGTCATGCCGCACGCATCGCAGATCAAGATCCCCGCCACCTACATGCGCGGCGGCACCAGCAAGGGCGTGTTCTTCCGCCTGCAGGACCTGCCGCAGCCTGCACAGCAGCCCGGCCGCGCGCGCGATGCGCTGCTGATGCGCGTGATCGGCAGCCCCGACCCGTACGGCAAACAGATCGACGGCATGGGCGGCGCCACCTCCAGCACCAGCAAGGCGGTGATCCTTGCGAAGAGCACGCGGCCCGGGCACGATGTGGACTACCTCTTCGGCCAGGTCTCGATCGACCAGCCCTTCATCGACTGGAGCGGCAACTGCGGCAACCTTTCCGCCGCGGTCGGCCCGTTCGCGATCAGCAACGGCCTGATCGACGCGGTGCGCGTGCCGCGCGACGGCATCGCGATCGTGCGCATCTGGCAGGCCAACATCGGCAAGACCATCGTCGCGCACGTGCCGATGACTGCCGATGCGGTGCAGGAGGCCGGCGGCTTCGAGCTCGACGGCGTGACCTTCCCGGCGGCCGAAGTGCAGCTCGATTTCATCGACCCGGCCGCGGAGGAAGAGGGCGCCGGCGGCGCGATGTTTCCGACTGGCCGCGTCGTCGACCGGCTCGAGGTGCCCGGCGTCGGCACGCTCGACGCGACGCTCATCAACGCCGGCATCCCGACGATATTCGTCAACGCCGAAGCGATTGGCTACACCGGCACCGAGCTGCAGGACGCGATCAACGGCGATGAGAAGGCTCTCGCGATGTTCGAGACGATCCGCGCGCACGGTGCGCTGCGCATGGGGCTGATCACCGACCTCGCGCAGGCGCAGACGCGCCAGCACACGCCCAAGGTCGCTTTCGTCGCGAAGCCGACCGCCTACACCGCGTCGAGTGGCAAGGCCATCGCCGCGGGCGACGTCGACCTGCTGGTGCGCGCGCTTTCGATGGGCAAGCTGCACCACGCCATGATGGGCACGGCGGCGGTCGCCATCGGTACGGCTGCAGCGATTCCGGGCACGTTGGTCAACCTTGCGGCCGGCGGTGGCGAGCGTGAAGCGGTGCGCTTTGGTCACCCGTCGGGTACGCTTCGTGTCGGCGCGCAGGCGCTGCAACAGGGCGGCGAGTGGGTGGTCCGGAAGGTCAGCATGAGCCGCAGCGCACGGGTGTTGATGGAAGGCTTCGTTCGCATACCCACCGATCCGAGCGTCTGATCCGATCAAGGAGACATTCATGAACATCACCCGCCGAACATTCGGTGCCGGCGCAGCGGCCTCGGTGTTGCTGTCGCCGGCCGCTTGGTCGCAATCGGCATGGCCGAACAAGCCGATCCGCTTCGTCGTGCCGTTTGCTGCGGGCGGGGCAAATGACCTGCTCGGCCGCGCGGCTGCGGAAGGCGCATCGAAGATCCTGGGCCAACAGGTGGTCATCGACAACAAGCCGGGCGCCGGTGCTGCATTGGGCACTGACATCGTCGCGAAGGCGGCGCCCGATGGCTACACGTTCCTGATCAGCGCTGCAGGCGTGGTGTCCAACGGCATGATCCGCGCTGTCCCCTATAAAGACAGCGACCTGGTGCCGGTGGCCATGGTCGGGCTCGCACCTTCGGTGATCGTCGTGCCGGCGTCATCGCCCTACAAGGATTTGAAAGAATTCGTCGCGGCTTCGAAAAAGGGCGCGGGGCTGCACTTCGCCACTGCGGGCACTGGCAGCACGCCGCACTTCGTGGAAGGGCTCCTGACGACACTCTATGGCGCCAAGCTCGACGTGGTGCCCTACAAGAGCGGCTCGGAGTCCGTCAACGCGGTGATCGGCGGTCAGGTCGACGCCACTTCAGAGGCGAGCATCGTGGTCCTGCCGCATGTGAAGAGCGGGCGCCTGAAGGCGATGGCGACGACGTGGACGCAGCGCATCTCCTCGTACCAGCAATTGCCGACTGCCGTGGAACTGGGCTTCCCGGAGATCCGCATCGCGCACTGGGCGGGCCTGCATGCGCCCGCCGGAACGCCGGAGGCCATCCTGGACAAGATGGCAGCTGCCGTCGACGCTGCGATGAAGGATCCGGCCATCGTCGAACGGCTCAGGGCCATGGGCATCGAGCCCATCGGCGGAACGCGCGCATCGTTCGCGAAGTTCGTCGACGAGGAACGCGCTCGCCTCGGCGCGGTGGTCAAGGCGACCGGCATGAAGGGCGATTGAGCCTCAGGACACCACAGGACTTACGAATGACCGCAGCTTCCCGATCAACTCGCCAGACCCTCAGAGCTCTCGCCGAAGCACGCCGAGGCGTGCTCGTGCCTGGCGCATTCAACGCGCTGTCGGCCCGCGTGATCGCGGATCTTGGTTTCGAGGCGATCTACGTCACCGGCGCGGGCGTCACCAACATGTGGTTTGGCATGCCCGACCAAGGCTTCATGGGCCTCAGTGACATCGCCGACCACACCGCGCGCATCCGCGATGCAGTCGAGCTGCCGCTGATCGTCGATGCGGACACCGGCTTCGGCAACGCATTGAACGTGCGCCATACTGTGCGCGTTCTCGAGCGTGCGGGCGCCGACTGCATCCAGCTCGAGGATCAGGTCGCGCCGAAGCGTTGCGGACATTTCTCGGGCAAAGAGGTGATCTCCACGGAAGAGGCTGTCAGCAAGATCAAGGCCGCGGTCGATGCTCGACACGACCCGGACTTCCTGATCATGGCGCGTACCGATGCGGCCGCCACACACGGCTTCGAGGCGGCAGTCGAGCGCGCGCAGCGCTTCGCCGAGGCTGGCGCCGACATCCTGTTCGTCGAGGCCGTGACGACGGCCGACGAGATCAGAGCACTGCCGAAGCGGCTCGCGCGGCCGCAGCTGATGAACATGGTGATCGGCGGCAAGACGCCGATCTTCGGTGCGGAGGAACTCGCCGGCCTGGGCTACGGGCTGGTGCTGTACGCCAACGCAGCACTGCAGGGGGCGGTGGCCGGCATGCAAAAGGTGCTCGGGGTGCTGCGTGAGACCAAACGGATCGACGAGGACCCCGCGCTTGTCGTTCCATTCGTCGAGCGACAGCGCCTGGTGGGCAAGGCCGAGTGGGATGCGCTGGACAGGCGCTACACCTGAGACAACGCCGCAAAGACTCGAGTCAAGCGTAGACAGGAAAGCGCTGCGTCAAGGTTGCGACCTGTTCACGCACCTGGGCGATACGCAGCACGTCGTCAGGCCGATCCAACACGTCGGCGATCAGCCGGCCCACCAGTCGAGCTTCGTCTTCCTTGAAACCTCGCGTCGTCATTGCCGGTGAGCCGAGGCGGATGCCAGAGGTCACGAACGGCTTCTCCGGGTCATTGGGAATCGCATTCTTGTTGACGGTGATGTGCGCATCGCCCAGTGCCTTCTCGGCGGCCTTCCCGGTGATTCGTTTCGCACGCAGGTCCACGAGCATCAGGTGGCTCTCGGTCCGTCCCGAGACGATGCGCAGTCCGCGTTCGATCAGCGATTCGGCCAAGGCTTGGGCATTCTTGAGCACCTGCTGCTGATAGACCTTGAACTCGGGTGCCAGCGCCTCCTTGAAGGCCACGGCCTTGCCAGCGATCACGTGCATCAACGGGCCGCCCTGGATGCCGGGGAAGATCGCCGAGTTGATCGCTTTCTCGTGCACTGCCTTCATCAGGATCACGCCGCCTCGTGGTCCACGCAGGCTTTTGTGTGTGGTCGTGGTGACGAAGTCGGCGTGGGGCACCGGGTTGGGGTAGACGCCCGCGGCAATCAAACCGGCGTAGTGCGCCATGTCGACCATGAAGTACGCGTCGATCGAATGCGCGATGCGTGCTATGCGCTCGAAGTCGATGCGCAGAGAGAAAGCGGATGCGCCGGCAATGATGAGCTTGGGTTCGCGTTCGTGCGCCAAGCGCTCCATCGCGGCGTAGTCGATGTCCTCGTCGGCGTTCAGCCCGTAGCTCGCCACCTTGAACCACTTGCCGCTCATGTTGAGCGCCATGCCGTGGGTCAGATGGCCACCCTCGGCGAGGCTCATGCCCATCACGGTGTCTCCGGGCTTGATCGCCGCGAAGAACACGCCCTGATTAGCTTGTGACCCGGAGTTCGGCTGTACGTTGGCGGCCTCGGCGCCGAAGAGCTGCTTGACGCGGTCGATCGCCAACTGCTCGACGACATCGACGTGCTCGCAGCCGCCGTAGTACCGCTTGCCCGGATAGCCCTCGGCGTACTTGTTCGTCAGCTGCGACCCTTGCGCTGCCATCACGGCCGGCGAGGTGTAGTTCTCTGACGCGATCAGCTCGATGTGGTCTTGCTGACGGCGATTCTCCAGCTGGATGACGGCGGCGAGTTCGGGGTCGATCTGCTCGATCGTATGACGGCTGCGTTCGAACATGTCAGGCCGCGGTGTCGGCTGTCGCGCGCAAGGTCTTCGCTGCTGCGACCATGTTGGTCAGCGCCGGGATCACCTCGTTCCACTGGCGGGTCTTGAGGCCGCAGTCGGGGTTGATCCACAGTCGCTCCGCGGGGATGCGCTCGGCCGCCTTCTTCATCAGTTGCACGATGTGCTCCTGCGTCGGAATGTTCGGCGAGTGGATGTCGTAGACGCCCGGACCGATCTCGTTCGGGTACTTGAAGTGGTCGAACACGTCGAGCAACTCCATGTCGGAGCGCGAGGTCTCGATCGTGATGACGTCGGCGTCCATGTCGGCGATCGAGGCGATGATGTCGTTGAATTCCGAATAGCACATGTGGGTGTGGATCTGCGTCTCGTCCTCCACGCCGTTGGCGGTGATGCGGAACGACTCGACGGACCAGTCGAGGTAGTGTTGCCACTGCGACTTGCGAAGCGGCAGCCCTTCGCGCAACGCGGCCTCGTCGATCTGGATCACCCGCACGCCGGCCTTCTCGAGGTCCAGCACTTCTTCGCGGATCGCCAGCGCGAGCTGGTGGCACGATACCGAGCGCGGCTGGTCGTCGCGCACGAAGGACCAGTTCAGGATCGTCACCGGGCCGGTCAGCATGCCCTTCATCGGCTTGGTGGTCAGCGACGCCGCGTACTTGATCCATTCGACCGTCATTGCCTTCGGGCGGCTGATGTCACCGAACAGGATCGGCGGCTTCACGCAGCGTGAGCCGTAGGACTGCACCCAGCCGAACTGGCTGAAGGCGTAGCCGTCGAGTTGTTCGCCGAAGTACTCGACCATGTCGTTGCGCTCGGCCTCACCGTGCACGAACACATCCAGGCCCAGCGCCTCCTGCTCGCGCACGCTGCGTGCGATCTCGGTCTGCATCGCGGCCTTGTAGCCGGCCTCGTTCAGCTCGCCGGATTTGAACTGGCTGCGTGCATGGCGAATCTCCGCGGTCTGCGGGAAGGAGCCGATCGTGGTCGTCGGGTACGCGGGGAGCTTCAACAGCGCGGCCTGCTTGGGCGCTCGCTGCTCGTACGCGCTCTTGCGTTGGCCGAGCTTTGCGTCCAGCTTTGCGATCGCGGCCTTGACGGCGGGGTTGTTCACGCGTGGCGAACTGCGGCGTGCCGTGATGGCCTCGCGGTTGGCAGCCAGCGGCCCTTGCACAGTGCCTCGACCCTTGTTCAGCGCGGTCGACAACAAGGTCAGCTCTTCGAGCTTTTGCAGTGCATACGCGAGCCACGACTTGACCTCTGGGTCCAGCTTTTGTTCGCTGGCCAGATCGACGGGCACGTGCAACAACGAGCAGGTGGGGGCGATCCACAGGCGATCGCCCAGTTGCTCGGCAATCGGTTCGATCCAGTCGAGCACCGCGTTGAGGTCGGTCTTCCAGATGTTTCGGCCGTCGATCACACCGAGCGACAGCACCTTGTGCGCAGGCAGCATGCCGAGGAGCGGCAGCACGTCCGCGCGGCCGTTGATCGCGTCGATGTGAAGACCGGCGACGGGCAGGTTGGCGGCCAGATGTGTGTTCTCCTGGAGCTGGCCAAAATAGGTGGCCAGCAGCAGCTTCACGCGGCAGCCCTTGAGCTGGTGATAGGCATCGCGGAAGGCGTGCTCCCACTCAGGCGTCAGCTCGGTGACGAGCACCGGTTCGTCGATCTGCACCCATTCGGCGCCGGCGGAAGCCAGCGTCTCCAACAACTCTGCGTACACGGGCAGCAGGCGGGACAGCAGGCCCAACTTGTCGGATTCGTCCTTGGCCTTGCCCAGCCACAAGTACGTGACCGGGCCGACGAGCACCGGCTTGAATCGAACGCCCTGGGCCTTCGCTTCGGCGATCTGCTCGAGCAGGCGTGACGCGTCGAGCTTGAATTCGGTCGCGGCGCTGAACTCGGGCACGATGTAGTGGTAGTTGGTATCGAACCACTTGGTCATCTCGCCGGCAGTGACGCCGCCACAGCACGCACTGTGGTCATCCGCACTGGCCGCCGAACGGCCGCGGGCGACGCGAAAGTAATTGTCGAGTGGGTCGCCGTGGAAGCCGCGCACGCGCTCGGGCAGATTGCCCAGCGTGAAGCTCATGTCGAGCACCTGGTCGTAATAGGCGAAGTCGCCTATCGGGGCCAGGTCGAGTTCGATCTGATGAATCCAGTGGCGTTGGCGCAGTTGGCCACCGAGCGATTGCAACGCATCGCGCGACGACTGACCCTTCCAGTACGACTCCAGCGCGAACTTCAGTTCGCGCTTGGCGCCGATGCGAGGAAAGCCGAGGTTGTGCGTCTTGACCATGTGCCGTGATTCCATTGAATGAGTGCGCGAATCCTAGGTGGCGACACGCATGACGTAAAATGGTCATTCTTCACCAATCCATTAGTTCTGTTCATAGACGGCCGTGCTCGAACGCATCCACCTTTCCATCGTCCAGGAAGTCGACAAGCAAGGTTCGTTGACCGCTGCCGCTGGCGTGCTGTGTCTGACGCAGTCGGCGTTGAGCCATACCGTGCGCAAGCTCGAGGAACACCTGGGCACGCAGATCTGGCTGCGCGAAGGTCGCAGCCTGCGGCCCACACAGGCCGGGCAGTACCTGCTGGCCGTGGCCAATCGCGTGCTACCCCAGTTGGCGTTGGCGGAGGAACGCGTGCGCCAGTTCGCGGCAGGCGAGCGCGGCGCTCTGCGGATCGGCATGGAATGCCATCCGTGCTACCAGTGGCTGCTGAAGGTGGTGTCGCCCTATCTGGCGCGGTGGCCCGACGTCGATGTGGACGTCAAGCAGAAGTTTCAGTTCGGCGGCATTGGCGCGTTGTTCGGCTACGAGATCGATTTGCTGGTCACACCGGACCCGCTCTACAAACCCGGCCTTCGCTACGAGCCCGTGTTCGACTACGAACAGGTGCTGGTCGTGAGCAGCCGGCATGCGCTGGCAGGAGTGCCCTACGTCAAGCCGCAGCATCTGCTGGACGAGGTGCTGATCACCTACCCGGTCGACATCGAACGGCTCGATGTCTACAACCAGTTCCTGCAGCCCGCAGGCATCACGCCGCGGCAGCACAAGACCATCGAGACCACCGACATCATGTTGCAGATGGTGGCGAGCGGCCGCGGCGTGGCCGCGTTGCCGCGATGGCTGGTGCATGAATACGCGGGCAAGATGGATGTGGTGCCGGTGAAGCTCGGCCGGCACGGGATCGCCAAGCAGATTTTCTTGGGCGCGCGCGAGGCCGACGTCGACATCGACTACCTGAAGGCGTTCGTCGTGCAGGCCCGCCAGCCGCAGATCGACGGGGAAGCAAGCGCATGACCACGATCATTGAACGCAAACCCCTGCCGCTGCCCAACGGCCAGCGGACTACGACCGCGACAACTGGTTCGAGCGCGCGAGGTACGGAGAATGAACCCGAGCGTGGCCCGCGTTGCACCATGTGCTTCGACATGCGCTTCGGGCGTACCGCTACCAGCAGGAGTATTGCGGCGGCGTCTACTCGCTACGAGATATGCATGCCTCTTCGCCGGCACCTCGCTTCGTCGGCTTGGTCGACAGCTTCTTGATGGACGACGAGTTCGATGCGGGCAGCTGGTACGACGACCCGCGCGCCTCCACACTTCCGGATTTGAGACGACTGGTGGGCTCTGGCGCATTCAGCTCACGTCAAACGTTAACTTCCAGCCGCGAGGAATAGCTGAATGAACCCAACCTTCATCGCCGAGCGTCTCGGGAGTTGGTCTCAGGTACGCGTGAAGACCAGGTGTGTGGCGCTGCCGGCGTTGGCCTGCGCGTCGACAGACAGTATCGTCAGCACGCCGCTCGAGTCGATGCGATAGCGGGTCTGCTGCGTCGTTGACAACACATTCGAGGCGTCGTACGCACGTACGATGAGATTGACAACAGCTGTCGACGCCGTATCGGCTTCAATGACGTAGCTCACGACGCTCGTCCCGGAAACGGTCGTCTTGCTTGAACTTGTGTACTGCGCGAGTGTGCCGAAGGAGCCGGTGTCACCGACCTTGACGCTGACCGGCAGTGGCGTGGGCGGCGTGAGAAACACTCCGTACTCCGCGCCGGTGGTGACTTCGCCCAACGGCAAGTAACTGCTGTCGAAGTAGGTGGTTGACGTGGTCCCAAAGCTGGTTGGCGTGCAGTTCGTGAGCGAGACGGTGAGGGTCTCGGTCGAGGCCAGCGCATTCTTGCCTTCGAACGTGGAGGCCGACGTTGCCGAGTCGTTCATGGTCGCCGTGCCCGCGCAGGTGCCCGAGACCGTGAAGTTCGCGGCCAGACCCTTGGAGACACGGTCCGTATAAGCCGCATGCAGCGGGAACGAGGTTGTCGAGGAGGCGGCCGTGTCGTCACTGCCGCCTCCTCCGCAAGCGGCCAAGGCCGCGGTGCACGCGATAGTCAGGAGAAGTTGAATACGTCCGAAATGCATTGGAATCTTTGGATGAGTTGCGGCGAGTGGACTGTAACCAAGAGTGTCAAGATTCCAAAATGAGATTTGAGGGCGTCGCTGAGGGCCAACGGAGCCACTGGTGGGCCAACCCTGGCGCCGGATGGTCAGCAGCGAAGCACAGAGCCGGCCCGCCGTGAGCTTGCCCACACCGACACTCCGCATTGCCCTCCACTGCCATGACCTGCATGCTGAACGATCCATGGCACAAATCCGTCACAGGCCCGCGAGAGGCAAGAAAGAGCAGCTGAGTCTTGCGACCCAGCGATCTTCCCTCGTGCCACTTGAACCTACTGACTACTTGCATAGGCACCTCGCCACGCTGCATCAGCATCTGCTGGACCAAAGCGTTACGAAGGCGTATCTGACCGGCACGGCATCAGATTCGACGGTGCGGATCTGGCGCCGGCCGACCTCTTCGCGCGGCCGTTCGGCGAGCTGTCTGCGCTCGAGTTCGCTCACCCGTTCTCGGTGTTCGACGGCCGCCGCGTACACGAGCAAGCCGAGAAGCGTCCGAGCCTCCTCGAGGATGCCCTGTCCTGGCCAAGATGGGGATCAAGGATTTGGAAGTTCGGAAGGTCGAATTCTCTGAACTCCTAACCGGCGTGGCTGCGGGGCGTTGGACGATGAACACCGCCCTTTTTGTGACGCCGGAGCGCTGTAAGACTGTCGCCTATTCCAATCCGATTTGGGCGCTTGGAGACGGCATGATCGTCCGTGCGGGCAATCCAAAACGCATCGGCAGCTACGCCTCGGTAGCCAAGACTGACGCTCGAATCGGAGTCGTCAAGGGAACGGCGCAGGTTGCAACCGCGAAGGCCGCTGGCGTGCCCGCAGATCGAATTGTCGAATTTGGAACTCAGGAAGAGGTCATCGCCGCAATCAAAGCGGGACGCGTCGACGCCTACCCGAACACTGCGCTGGGTCATCGTGCCTTGCTCGCCTCATTGAGAGATGCGGATCTGGCGCTCGCCGAGCCATTCGAGCTGCCGATGGACCCGGGCGGCCCAAAGCGGGATTTGGCGCGTTCTCTTTCAGCCAAGCGAACAGTGCCTTTGTCGCTCGCTTCAACGCGGAGCTGGCGAAATTCCTTGGCTCCGACGAACACCGCGCGATTCTCGCCTACGGTTTCGGGCCTGATGAAATTGCTCCGGCGCTGACGGCCAAGAGTGAGACATTGTGCAAGTAGCTCGCGATCCCCCGACCGAGCAGCAGACGGCATCCTCGTTCCCGCCCTCGGTCGCAAACTGTGCCGATCCAATTGGCAGAAGCTGTAGCTATTCTGGTTGCACCGCGAAGTCCAGAATCTGAAAGTCCAAGTCCTTCCGCTCCGGGGCAATGGATGCACCTTCCACTTCTTCCCCGCATGAAATCATGAAAGTAAGAGTTGCCTACCTCGAAGAACCTCCGTTCTACTGGACCGGTCCGACAGGTGCGCCCACGGGCGCCGACATCGAGTTGGCCGATGTCGTACTTCGCGCCGTCGGCGTGACGGCCGTCGAGTATCACAAGACGTCGTTCGAGGAATTGCTCCCCGGCGTGAACTCGTCTTTGTGGGACATGAACGTGCCGATTTTCGTGACGGCCGAGCGCGCGCAACACGTCGCGTTCAGCGTTCCGGTCTGGACGATCGGTGACGGCTTCGTCGTTCATCGCGGGAATCCCAAGGCGGTGACCAGCTATGAGGCGGTGGCGACGCGCTCCGACGCCCGCCTGGGCGTGATCCCGGCGCAGGTGCAATACAAGGCTGCCAAGTCGGCAGGCGTGAGTGACAGGCAGCTCGTGGAGTTCAAGGATCAGCCCGAAGCCGTTGCGGCGCTGCTTGCGGGAACGATCGACGCGTTCACAGGAACGGCGCTCGGAGGGCGCGTCCTGGCTGACGAGAACCAGCAGCTCGAGGCTGTTTCACTGGCCGCGAGCAGCAAGGGAAGCTCACCTGTGGGCGCCTTCTCATTCGGCAAAAACAACCTTCGTCTGGTGGACGCGGTGAACCAGGAATTGCGCCGCTATCTCGGCTCGTCCGATCACCGTACACGCATGGCGAAGTACGGTTTCACGTCGGCGGAGATCGACGGCGTGCTGTAGAGACAGCTGCGAGCCAGCTCGCGAATTCCGCAACTGGTCCAGCGCGTACGGGCGAGCCATCCGCAGGTCACCTTCGAACCCATTGTCCGCATCCCATACGTGCTGATGTATCGCAAGGGGGCTGCCGACGAGTTCCTTCGTTTCGTGACGTCCGTGGTCACGGACACCTGCGACTTCACTCGAATGCTCCCGGGGTACTTTTCCTTGCGGAGCCCCTCGCTCTCCGGTTGAACGGACGTTGTTGCAAGGATCAGGGGACGAGCAGCGCCTTTGCAAGTTTGCCCAGTCGCCGAACCCCATCCTCGACCCTTTCGCTCCATACGGATCCTGCACTCAAGCGAAGGCAATTACGGAACCGCCGGCCTGCGGAAAAGACGTCTCCCGGCGCAAAGCAGATGCCTTGCTCGAGCGCCCGGTCGAAGAGCGCGCGCGAGTCGAATCCCTTCGGCAATTCGAGCCATAACGCGAAGCCTCCTTTCGGGCGACTCACCTTCGTCTCGGAGGGGAAGCTGGCCTCGATCGTGCGCGTCATGCGCACGACGTTCTCTTCGAGGGTGCGGCGCATCCGGCGCAGATGCGCGTCGTAGTCGCCGCTCGTCAAGTAGTCCGCGAGCGCGACTTGAGGCAGCACGGGGCTGCACAGGCTGAAAGCGAGCTTGCTTTCCATCACCTTCTGCGCATAGGAGCCGGGTGCAATCCATCCGATCCGGTAGCCGGGTGCCAGGGTCTTCGAGAACGAGCTGCAGTAGATCGTGTTTGCGCCGCCGTCGAGGGCCATGAATGGCATCGGACGGTCACGGCCAAAATGAAAATCGCCGTAGACGTCGTCTTCGATGAGGGGCACGCCATGGCGCGCGAGGAGTGCCAGAAGCGCCTGCTTGTCGGCGTTGGACATGGCCGAGCCCATGGGATTGTTGAAGCTCGACGACAGCATGCAGGCCGCCACCGATTCGGTCTCGAGCAGGCGTGCAAGCGCTCCCACGTTGATTCCTCTGGCCGGGTCACTGGGCAGTTCAAGGGCTTTCATCCCGAGGACTTCGAGCGTGTGCAAGAGCCCGAAGTAGGTCGGCGACTCAACCGCAATCGTGTCCCCGCGCTTGGCCACGGCCGTGAGTGCAAGGGTGACCGCCTCGGTGCAGCCGGCCGTGACGATGATCTCGTCTGCAGACAACGCCTTGCCGACTCGCATCGTTCGCTTTGCGATCTCTCGGCGCAAGTGTGGATCGCCGCGGACCGTGCCGTAGACGTTGTAGCGACTGCCATGCCTGCGGGCGGCGCGCGCCAGTGCCAGGTCGAGCCGCTTCGACTGCAGTAGCGCCGCTTCCGGCACGGCGCAACCGAGCGGCACGAGCGACGAGTTCGACGCGTGCTCGAGCAGGGCCGCGACGGCTCCGCTGATCGATACAGTGGACGCTCGCGCGCTAGGGCGCGAGGTGGAGGGCAGCGCGAGTTTTTCACCCTGTGACGTCGCCACGTAAAAGCCCGATTGCGGGCGCGCGATGACGCTGCCTCGATTCTCCAGCTGGCGGTACGCCTGCATGACTGTAGAGATGCTGACGTGGTACTGCTCGCTCATCTGGCGCAACGACGGCAGGCGCATGCCCGACGCCAGCGTGCCGTTGTCGATCATGCTGAGGATGAGGTCGACGAGTTGCTCGTAGCGATAGGACGAATGCTCGTCCATCGCGGTCGTGGTTCTCGACTGGGTCGTGACCGAACCGTCGCGCGAGGCGGCACCGTCCGATACAAAGAAGCCCGACTGCGCCCGCGCGACCAGGAGGCCGCGATCCTTGAGCAGCCGATACGCCTGCCGCGCAGTGGAGACGCTGACCCGATGCTGGTCGCTCGCCGCGCGCATCGACGGCAGGCGTGAACCAGGCACCAGCGAACCGTTGTGGATCATGCTCACGATGATCTCGGCCAGCTTTTCGTATCGATGGGTCGTGTCTACGTACATGGGTTCTCGGGGCAGCAAGGTGTCCGATTGTGGAGTGATTCACCGCACATGCCAAGCAATCTGTACCGATCGAAATTACAAAGAATTGTGGCTGTTTTGACTGTGCTGTGCTCGATACGATGCGTTGCTTGTTGCATCTGCCACCTGTGCGGATGTGTTTTCGCAAGCCCTCGCTGTCTGTCGAAGTCCTTTGACGCGACGTGGGTGGCGCGCGCACAGAAACTGGAGGCAGGGCGAAGATGGCTGTCAACGAGAAGATCGAAGAACAACTGAAGACGAACGGCGATGCGCGAGTTGCGCCCGTGTGGCGTGGGCGGTTCCCGTACAACGAGATCATCTCCCTCCTGGACGTGAATCGCCCGTTCAATCTGGCCGAGAGCACGTCGCAGGACCTGACGCTCGGCGAACTGCTCGATATGGCCGGTCTCGAGAACATGCGTAAGCTGAAACTCGGCTACGGCAAGTCGGCTGGCTCGATCGAACTTCGCGAAGAGATCGCGAAGGCTTGCAAGGTGCCGGTTGAACATGTCATCACGACACAGGGCACCGCGCTCGGACTCTTTCTGCTCGCCTTCGAGGTCTGCAGGCCGGGAGATGAAGCGGTCCTGGCGACACCCTGCTTTCCACCGAGCCGAGATTGCTTGATCGGAGCGGGCGTGAACGTTCGCGAGATCAAGCTCTCGTTCGAGAGCAACTACCAGCTGGACCTGGAGCAGATGGCTGCGGCGCTGTCGCCGAGAACAAGACTGGTCAGCATCGCATCGCCTCAGAACCCGAGCGGCGTGCAGACCTCTCGGCCCGTTGTCGAGAAGCTCCTCGAATTGCTGGAGGTGCGCTGTCCAGAGGCCATCCTGTTCATCGATGAGACCTACCGGGAAGCGACCTACGGAGAGCGACCTTCGGTCGACAGCTTTGCGGGGCTTCATCCGCGCATCGTGACAAGCGCATCGGTGTCGAAGGCGCTTGGCGCTCCGGGTTTGCGCACAGGTTGGCTCACTGTTCCGGACGCGGACCTTCGGGCACGTCTGATCGTCGCAAAGATGAACACCGTGATCTCGGGTTCGGTTCTCGACGAGGCACTGGCTGCCGCGCTGCTGCGTCAGCGGGAGGGGGTGCTTGCCGCGCGGCGTCGCTTGCTGTCAGGCGGTCTCGAGGAACTGACGGCCTGGTGCGTGCGCGAACGCAAGCGAATCGAATGGGTTCGCCCGGACGCTGGTGCGTTGTGTTGTCTGCGCCTTCGCCCCGACGTGTTCAACGCTGCCGCCGTCGCGCGATTCTGGAACGTGCTGCCCCGCCATGATTTGCAACTGGCATCAGGAGCGTGGTTTGGCGAGAGCGATCACGTCTTCCGGCTGGGATTCGGCTATCTGCCTGCCGAGCGTCTCGAGCCGGCTCTGTCGGCACTGTCCTTGGCCATGGACGAGGCGAGCGCACCTGAAGGCGGGCGATGAAGCTGGTTCGATTCGGTCCATGCAGAGAGAAGGTCAACATGAAAAGAACGCGCGGCTATGTCGTGGTCGATGTCTTCACCACCCGTCCGTTGCTGGGAAACCCGGTCGCGGTCGTGTTGGATGGCGAGGGTCTGGACACTGCTGCGATGCAGGCCATTGCACGCTGGACAAATCTCTCGGAGACGACGTTTGTCCTTCCGCCGACGACGTCCGACGCTGACTATCGCCTGCGCATCTTCACCCCGCGCAGCGAACTTCCATTTGCAGGACATCCGACGCTGGGCAGCGCGCACGCCATTCTGGAGAGTGGACGCATCAAGCCGAGACGCGGCGATCACTTCATTCAGCAATGCGAGATTGGACTTGTCGAGGTCTCGATCGGTGAGAAGGAGGGCGTTCGCCAAATGACGCTGGGGCTGCCGCCATCCAGGCTCGATTCCCTGAATCCGGCTGATGTTGCGGAGCTGGAGGCCATATTCGAATGCAGTGGGCGCATCGTGACTGCCCCGGCCGTCGTGAATGTCGGTGCGATATGGACAGTCCTGCATCTGTGCGACGCGGCGACTGTGCTCGGCCTTCGACCAGACCTGGCCAGACTGGCCGACTTCGAACGCCGGCTTGGCATCACCGGGGTGACCGCGTTCGGCGTTCACGAGTCTGGCGATGCTGCGATCGAAGTGCGTACGTTCGCGCCGTCCTGTGGGGTGGACGAGGATCCTGTCTGTGGAAGTGGCAATGGAAGCGCGGCGGTCTTCCAATGGGGCCGCGGCTTGCTGCCGCCGGGCGGGCGCGACTACGTGGCGTCTCAGGGACGGTGCGTCGGTCGGGACGGGCGCGTTCATGTGAGTGTGGATGCGAGCGGGCAAGTCCGCGTCGGCGGAGCTTGCGTCACCTGTGTGGCAGGAACCTTGGCGGTATAGCCAGCAAAGGCCCGTGACCGCCCGGTGCGCATGACGGTATTTGTGTTCGACAAAGAGAAGGCCGGAGGCACTTCGAAATGACCAAGCCCGAGTCTGCGATTCATTCGTCATCGTGCGCTCGAATTGCGGTGACCAACCCCTTCAACGGAGCCGAGGTGGGCTCTGTCGCGAACATGCCGGCAGAGAGCGCATCGATGCTCATCGACATCGCAAGAGACGGCGCGCGCGTCAGCCGCGGTCTGTCGCGGCACGAGCGAGCCCGCGTGCTCGAGTCGTGCGCGTCACTGGTTCAACGTGACAGTGAAGCCTTTGCCGACCTCATCGTTGCGGAGGCAGGTAAGACCATCCGGCAGGCCAGGAGGGAAGTGCTGCGATGCGTCAACACGCTCAAGCTATCGGCGGACGAGGCACGCCGCAACGGCGGTGAGGTTGTGCTGTTCGATGCGTACGCCGGTTCGGAGAATCGCCAGGGATGGTTCACGCGAGAGCCTCTCGGAATCATCGTTGCGATAACGCCTTACAACGACCCGCTGAATCTTGTCGCACACAAGCTCGGGCCGGCCATTGCCGGTGGCAACTCAGTGATCCTCAAGCCGTCGGACTTGACGCCTTTGTCCGCGATCAAGCTCGTCAGCTGTCTTGTCGAAGCGGGCCTGCCCTCCAACGTCGTCTCGGTGGCGACCGGTGGTGCCGCCCTCGCAGAGGCTCTCGTCACGCCGCGGGATGTGAGGATGATCTCGTTCACCGGTGGCTTTGCAACCGGAGAGAAGATCGCCCGCTCCGCGGGGCTCAAGAAACTCGCGATGGACCTTGGTGGCAACGCGCCGGTCATCGTCCTCGGTGATTGCGACCTGGAGGATGCCGTCGAATCCTGCGTCTCAGGTTCCTTCTGGGCTGCGGGCCAGAACTGCATCGGAACGCAGCGCATTCTCGTCCAGTCCTCGATCTACGACGAATTCAGGCGTCGTTTCGTCGAACAGAGCAGGGCATTGAAGGCGGGCGATCCTTCGTTGCCGGACACCGACGTCGGTCCGATGATCAATGAGCGTTCCGCGGCGAGAGCCAAGAGCGCGGTGGATGCGGCAATTGGCCGGGGAGCCACGCTGCTTTGCGGCAATTCCCTTCGAGAGGCCGTCTATGGCCCGACAGTTCTGGAGAACGTCGACTTCGACTGTGAACTTTGGAGGCATGAAGTGTTCGGCCCTGTCGTGGTCCTGCAGCGGATCGACACCCTGGAGGAGGCACTTGCCATGGCCAACAGCCCGGACTACAGCCTGCACGCCGGCATCTTCACGAGCGATCTGCAATCCGCGCTGGAGGCGGCCGCCGAGCTGGAGGCCAGCGGAATCATGATCAATGACTCCTCGGACTACCGATTCGATGCAATGCCGTTCGGCGGATTCAAGTACGGCAGTCTGGGTCGCGAGGGCGTCCGATTCGCCTTCGAGGAAATGACGCAGACCAAGGTCGTGTGCATCAAGAGGACCCGGCCGCAACGCGGCGACGTTCGAAGTTCGTCCCTTCTTTGATCCCCCTGTTGCAGGAGCCCGTATGAACGCCAACACCCCTCGGCAGCGGCCAGACAAGAAGCGAGCCGAGAGCCTCTCCTTTGCCAGCCTGGCGGTCCACGCCGGAAATGTTCCCGACGCCACGACCGGTGCGATCCTCACACCGATCGTCATGTCCAACTCCTATCAGCTGCCGGACGATCCGTCTGCGTTGGATTGGTCAGACTCCCAAACCCTCTTCTACAACCGCAACTCGGGTCACAACCAGCTCTGCCTCGAGCGCAAGCTGGCGGCGATGGAGCGAGGTGGCGAAGCGGTCGTGTTCAGCACCGGCGTGGCCGCGCTGCATGCGATCTTCTTCACCCTGCTGAGGTCAGGCGATCACGTGGTGGTCAGCGACGTGACGTACGAGGCGGTCAGGCGCCTCTTCGGTGAACTCCTTCCGGACCGGTACGGAATCGAGGCGACCTTCGTCGACATCAGCAATCACGAAGAGGTCCGCGCCGCCGTGCGGCCGAATACCAAGTTAATCCACGCTGAGACCATTGCCAATCCCACCACGAAAGTCGCCGACGTGCAGGCGCTTGCTGCGATCGCGCGCAGTGCCGGTGCCTTGTTGTCGATCGACGCGACTTTCACTCCCCCGCCGATGTTCCACGGCCTCGAGCAAGGCGTGGACCTCGTTGTCCACGCATTGACCAAGTACATCAACGGGCACGGCGACGCGATGGGTGGTGCCGTCATCGGACGCGCGGAGTTGATCCGTCGGCTGAAGGGCGACGCGCTCGTTGACGTGGGTGGGTCGATCTCCCCGTTCAACGCGTGGCTGATCATGCGGGGTTCGGTGACCTTGCCACTGCGCATGGCAAGGCATCTATCGACGGCACAGAGGGTCGCGGAGTTCCTTGAAGGCGATGCTCGCGTTGCCTTCGTGATGTTCCCGGGCCTCGCGTCTCATCCGCAGCATGAACTGGCCGCGCGTCAGTTCGGAGGAGCGGGATACGGTGCTGTGATGGCCTTCGCCATCAAGGGGGAGCCGGAGATCCAGAACCGTTTCGTCTCCAGCCTGCGCCTCATCACCTCGGCGGTCTCTTTGGGTCACGACCAGTCCCTGATCGTTCACGTCGGCAAGGAAGGTCGGCGCGGTTCGGAGCGGTATCCCGAGATGTTCCGCAAGTACGGGCACCTTCGGCTATCGATCGGGTTGGAGGATCTGGCGGATCTCATCGAAGACATCAAGTCAGCGATTGACGAAACGTTCACCTGACGGCTTGAGTCGCGGGCGGTTGCCTGTCAAAGCTCGGGGGCGGGCATTCCCACCAGTGAGCGACAGGTGGGTGAGATGCCTTCCGGTACGTTTCCCGATCGACCAGTGAGACGCCCATGATTCAGACCTTGCCACTCAAATACTTCGCAGAGATCGCCAAGAGCGGATCGGTGCGTCAGGCGTCCGAAGCCCTGTTCGTTGTGCCCAGTGCGATCAGCAAGCAAATCGCCAACCTTGAACGGGAGATCGGCGCCGAGCTGTTCGAACGCTCGCCTCGCGGCATGGTGCTGACCGCTGCAGGGCGTCTGTTGCTGGACTATGTGACGCAAAGCGAGGTTCTTGCGCAGCGTGTCCGGGCGTCTATCGATGACTTGGCGGGCTTGCGGTGCGGGCAGGTGCGCCTGGCGCTGGTGGAGGCGGCCTCGGGCAGTTTCATGCCCGATCTTCTGGTCGGCTTTGCCCAGCGATATCCGAACATCGCCTTCCATCTGGGCGTCTGGGGAACCGCGCAGATCGTTGAATCCGTCGTGAACCATACGGCGGACATCGGGTTGGCGTTCAATGTGCTCAACCGTGACGACATCACCCTGCACGGTCGCATCGCGCAGCCCTTGCAGGTGATCTGCGCACCGGGTCATGTGCTCGCCACACGCACGACCGTGTCGATTCGCGAGCTGGTCGACTTCCGGGCCGCAGTGCCCGATCGGACGTTTGGCGTGCGATATCTGATCGACAAGGCGGCCGAGGAAGCCAAGGTGGAACTCCGACTGGCCTATGAGATGAATTCACTGCAGGCCATCAAGAGCATCGTCCGTCGTTCCGATGTGATCGGATTCATGCCGCCGATGACCTTTGCCCACGAGCTCCAAGAAGGCTGGCTCCGCACAGTGGCACTGACCGAACGCGCCTGCGAATCCGCCACCATCGACGTCGTCACGTCGCGCCAGCGCAAGCTCCCGCTGGCCGCAGCGGCCTTTCTCCGGCACCTTCTCGCCACGGTGCGAACGCCCTCGGCCTGAGAAGCCCTCGGGCGCACGATGCTTCCGGCTTTGACCGAAAGCGGTGGCCGCGAGTGTTCTGTTTGCGGCACTGCAGCGATCACTCGAGCGAGGCTTCTCGGCGCATCCAGTCCAAGGCCCAATCCTTCGACTGCCTCGTTTGAGGCGCAAGGAGACACGATGAAGATCGGAATCATTGGCTGTGGAGCCATCGGGCAGCGCCTGTGCGAGCTGCTGCCTCGAGCGGTTCCGGAGGCAACCTTGGTCGCAGTAGCCGAGCGTGAGGAGGCCCATGCCGCTCTTCGCGAACGCCTCGACTCGAAGATCCTGCTCGTCAGCAGTGCGAACGAGCTGATCGAAGCCGGCGTGACGCTGGCCATCGAATGCGCCGGCCACGCAGCCTTGCGTCAGTTCGGACCGCCCCTTCTGGGCAAGGGCGTCGATCTGTTGGTGGTGTCGGTGGGGGCGCTGGCCGATGCACCCACCGAGTCCTTGCTGCGCGCAGCTGCGATGGATGGCTGCGCCCAGATCCGGATTCCCTCCGGGGCGGCCGGTGGTCTGGACGTGCTCGCCACGGCCCGAATCGCCGGACTCGAACGCGTGGCTTATCGCTGTGTGAAGCCGCCCACCGCCTGGAAAGGGACACCTGCCCAGACCATGCTGGATCTGGCGAGCTTGTCCAGCGCCACGGTCTTCTATTCGGCCTCGGCGCGCGAAGCTGCACGCCTGTTCCCGCAGAACGCCAATTTCGCTGCAGCAGTCGCGCTCGCCGGGATGGGGTTCGACGACACCACGGTCGAACTGTGTGCCGACCCGGCGGCCACGCGCAATACGCACAGCGTGCATGCGACGGGCGTGTTCGGCGACATCTCGGTGCGGATCGACGGCGTCTCACTCGCTGCAAATCCAAAGACATCGCTGCTCACGCCCTTCAGCGTGGTGCGCACGCTGATGAACCTGTGCCGGCCAATCGCGCTGGCTTGATCCTTCTTTGAGCTCTAGACGAGGCAGACAAGAACCATGACGACCAAGACCGAATCCATTTTCAATCCGTTCAACGGCCAGGTGGTGGGCGAAATGCCGGTGACTGACGCCGCCGGTGTCGAGCGCGCCATCGTGCGTGCCGAAGAGGCGTTCCAGATCATGCGCAAGCTGCCGCGCTTCGTTCGCGCGGACATCTTGATGAAGGCGGCCGAGTTGGTGGCCAGTCGGCGCAACGAGTTCGCGCGCACCATCGCGGCTGAAGCAGGAAAGCCCCTGTACGATGCGCGCGGCGAAGTGGCGCGCAGCATCTTCAATCTCAAGAACGCCGCGCACGAAGCCCGCCAATCGGCCGGCGAAGAGGTGCCGTTGGATCTGGACGCGGGGGTCTTCGAATACCAGACCACCGACGCTCGCGGGCTCTCCACCCGGCTCGCCGATCTGGACAACGCGGCACTCGCGAAGATGCGTCGCCGGGTCGGCATCGCGCGTCGCTTTCCCATCGGCCCGATCCTGGCGATCGCGCCGTTCAACTTTCCGCTGAACCTGGTGCTGCACAAGGTGGCGCCGGCCATTGCAGCCGGCAACTCGGTCGTCCTCAAGCCCGCCCCGCAGACGCCGTTGACCAGCAAGCTCCTGCAGGAAGTGCTGCGCGACGCAGGCCTGCCAGATGGTGCGCTGGAGGTCTGCCATTGCTCGGTACCACTGGCAGAGGCCATGGTCAAAGATGAACGGTTCGCCATGGTCACCTTCACCGGCAGCGCCAAGGTCGGGTGGCACATCAAGGCAATTGCCGGGCGAAAGAAGGTGGCGTTGGAGCTTGGCGGCAATGGCGCCGTGATCGTGTCTGAAGACGCCGACCTCGATCTCGCGGCGGCGCGTTGCGTACGAGGCGGCGTGGTGTACGGCGGCCAGTATTGCATCGGCGTGCAGCGCATCCTGGTACAGGCTTCAGTACGCGCAGCGTTCGAAGAAAAACTGCTGGCGAACATTCGCGCCTGCCGTGTCGGCAATCCGATGGAGGAGGGCGTCGACGTTGGCCCGGTCATCGACGAGAACTCGGCCAAGCGCATTCAGGGCTGGGTCGACGAAGCCGTTGCGCAGGGCGCCAGGGTACTTGCGGGTGGCAGCCGCGATGGCGCCGTCGTGATGCCCACAGTGCTGACCGACACCGTCAAAGGGATGAAGGTGGAAGACGAGGAGATCTTCGGACCGGTGCTGACCCTCAACAGCTTTCAGACCTTCGACGAGGCCGTCGCGCGCGCCAACGATTCGCGCTACGGCCTGCAAGGAGGGATCTTCACCAACGACCTCCGCCGTGCCTTCCAGGCCCTCGAGGACTGGGACGTTGGCGGCTTGATGATCAATGACGTTTCGATCTATCGCATCGACAACATGCCGTTCGGGGGCTGGAAGGAGTCGGGTGTCGGACGGGAAGGCACGCGCTACGCCATGGACGAGATGTCCGAGATCAAGCTCCTGGTCATCAACTACGCGTGAAGCCTCGCGTCGGACATTCAATCTTAGAAAAATGCGGAGACAAGACATGTTCAAACCGAATCGCTCGACTACGCCCTCTGCCATGCGTTCCGGAGTGGATAGGCGCCGGGCCCTGGCGGTGGTCGCCCTGCTGGCGCTTGGCCTTCTGACCACCTCGGGCTACGCGCAGACTCGGACCATCCGGATCGGCGCGCCGCTTCCGATGACCGGAGCGCTGTCTCCTGAAGGTCTGCGCCTCAAACAGGGCAACGATCTTTGGGCCGAGGCGGTCAATAAGGCAGGCGGCATCAAGGTGGGCAACGCGCGCCTCAAGGTCGAGATGCTGCATGTGGACTACCAGTCCAACACTCCCAAGGCCGTGCAACTGGTGGACAAGTTGATCACGCAGGACAAGGTGGACTTCATCTTCTCGCCGTTCGGCTCCGGTGCCACCAAGGCCTCGAGCGCGGTGACCGAGAAGAACGGCGTTCCAAACATCGCAGCGACTGCCTCGTCTGTCGAGGTTTTCGATCAGGGACACAAGTACATCTTCGGCCTGCTCACGCCCAACAATACTCTGACAGAGCCCCTGGTCGAGCTGACCGCGGCACGCCTGCCTGCTCACGCACGCGTCGCGATCCTGGCGCGCAACGACCTGTTCCCCACGGCGCTGGCCAATGAGCTGGAGAAGGCGGCGAAGAAGCGTGGCTACGAGATCGTCTACAACGAGAAGTACGCGATCGGCACGATGGACCACGCGGGCTCGCTGGTGCAGGTCAAGGCGTCGAAGCCGGATTGGATCTTCGTCTCCGGCTACACCAACGACCTCATCATGGTGCGCAAGCAGATGCAGGATGCGGCACTGAGCGCGCCGGTGGTCACGATGATCAGCGGCCCGAGCTACCGCGAGTTCGTTGAATCCCTGGGGCCGCTGGCAGAGAACGTCAACAGCGCCGTCTGGTGGCATCCGGCTTCCAGATACACCGGTACCGATATCTTCGGCTCCACCGCAAAGTACGTCGAGGCGTTTCGAGCGCGCTACGGTTTCGAGCCGGACTACGCCAACGCGGTGGCCTCGCTCTCGGGCGTGGTGCTGCAGGCCGCGATCGAGAAAGCCGGCTCGGTGGACCGCGCTGCGGTTCGCGGGCAGCTGGCCAGTCTGAAGATGGATACCTTCTTCGGGCCCGTCGCCTTCGACGACAAGGGCATGGTCAATTCATACCTGCCGCCGGTGTTCCAGATCCAGGGCGGAAAGACCGCCGTGTTGCACCCGCCGGCGATCGCCACCGGGAAGCTGCGCTGAGATCGCCGAGAGGGCCGGCATCGTGCTACTCCAAGTACTGCTC
>Ga0307509_10001008_pt1 | contig 48391 bp, 53 predicted proteins | sample 10_EM_MG_FD_202245 | JGI IMG/M metagenome (GOLD analysis project Ga0307509, IMG submission 202245) | Populus trichocarpa ectomycorrhiza microbial communities from riparian zone in the Pacific Northwest, United States - 10_EM | ecosystem: Host-associated > Plants > Roots > Unclassified | place... | reverse complement strand
TATAGAGTGAATCTGCAGACATTTAATGAAATATATTGAACTGTTCTATATGCAATTTGTACTAGTAGATAATACTACGGTAGTGAAAAGAAATAGAATGACGATCGTGATACCTCTATGAGTGGTGCGCCGGTTGGAAAAGATAAAAGTGGCTCGAGGGCATCCGCGTCGAAAGGAGCCGGACGATTTCAGATGCCAAGGGGCGGATTTAGGTCGCCAGAGGGAGAAGGTAGGGGGCAGGTGGTCCAGGTGCTGGGAATTGGGGAAGGGTACGCCGGATGCCGTCAGACAAGATCAGTAGAAGAGGGGAAGAATGAGGGGGGTGTCGGGACGGAGGGCGGCCGCAATAAGCGCGCTAAGTGCATGGGAGGGGGGATATGGGCGTTGGGGGGCACCAGGCACATGGGATGAGAAAAAACGTCCGGCGGACGGTCAGGGCGCACGGGAAGCATAGGGCGGACGCAATCTGTCTGGACGCGGGTTGCGTCCGCCGGACGTAAATCGTTTTTTGGCTGATGAATTCTTGGGAACCATTTGAGATGTTAGAAGGTACTGCAATGAAGGCATTGCAACAGTTCCATGAGAGGTATCCGTTTAAACCTAAAGACCATAGGGTTATAGACAATCCAAATTGTTGGACAAAAAGACGACATTGACAGTCTGAGGATAGACCAAGAGAAGCGGGGAGTAGTGTGATGACCCTACAATAGGTAGCTATAATCGCTATCACCTTAGCCTAAATAGTGTACCAGGTGGTAACAAGAGGTGGTATGGTCTCGTGTACTTAGTATACAAATAGCTGGTAAACCTAGAACAAGGCCTAGGGAATAGTTGAGTAGCCTTGGGTACTCTACAAGGTAGGGTAACCTTTCCGGAGTAACTTTATATAAAGTCAAGGAAATTATGGAAACCTTACACAGGCCTCCGAGACAACAATTAATGTTGACAGGGGTTAAAGGCATAAGAGGGCAAAGTTACCCTACCTTGGGAATTTGACCATTTTGCCCATGGACTCCAGTCACCCTACTAAGGTGTCCAAGTTACTCTACCTTCACCGGCAAAGTCATCCTAAAACTTGGAGGTCTATTGCCTCACATTCTACGGACTCTTAGATGTTCCTGGGCACAGACGGATCTGCGTGGGGAGGCCCCACACCTGAGTAAGGGTGGCCCAAATATGCTATTGAACTAGGGCGGGTTTTGCTAATACCACCCTTAGGCCCTAGCGTTGGGACGGCGCGTCATAGGCAGATGGCTGTGTAGTGGCTCGTTTGCTAGTAAAAAGAGGTGATTGGAGCTGCAGCCATAACACCGGATATGTCGTCGCCATCCGTCCCACAGAATGTCGTTTGCAGGATATATAAGGGGAAAATGTATAACAGCCAAAATGGGGGTCACCCATATGTGGTCTCTCCGGCACCTAGGAGTCTATCTTAGCCTACAGGTAGTAGGGTAGTCTTCCTAGTGGTACTTAGGTTGTATAATGGGGGCACCCTATAGAGAGGTGAACTCTAAGGTTGCAACCGCACCAAACACTCAAAGTAGAAGATAAAGATGAGGTAAAATAATTCAGAAGAATCAACAGTAAAACTTAATATAGTTAAGCTCGAAGCTTCACTCAATTTAGTTCTCTCGAGGAAAAGTTGGTTTTTCGAAGTAGAATGCCAAACACTTAAACTTACGTAGATATCAGATTTAAGCCTTTCACATTCACCACTACTCCGACCTTGTGCGAGTACCCTCTCCTGCTCAGGGCTTGTCCAAGTTCTACCCTCCATTTGGAATTATCCTTCTGGAGGTATCGGACCAACTCGGGTACACTTAACTGCGTCAATAGGATATGGGTTTCTGCAATGCATCTCCAATACAACCGCAGGTGGAAAAACTCTTCCTATTGAAGTCATACCAGTGGCTAACTGTTATGACAACAACCGCAGTCAATACCTAGATGGTGGACTCACTGGCCCAGTGGTAGTTTCATCAATACAAGCTATGCAGTCCATCATTTAATCTACGTGACTTATCTAATGTGATAATTGACAAGCAAGCTCCCCCTGTGAGATCTAGCCGATGGTTGGTTAAATGGGCGCTACCCATAGCCAGCCTCTCAGGACATATTCTACTGTGATAAGACTCATACCTCTAGAGTCCATTGACAACCCATAGTAATGCTACAAATCAAGGGGAGAAGGTCCTGGCTGGTTACTGAGATATTTGTCCCAAAAGCTCCCTGGCCTTCTTGGACTACCCAAGTACCACTAGGAAGACTATCCTACTACCCGTAGGCCAAGATAGACTCCTAGGTGCCAGAGAGACCATATATGGGCGACCTCCATATTGGCGGTTACCCATACTCCCCTTATATATCCTGTGAACGACATTCAGTCAGACGGATGGCGACGAAGTATACAGTGTTACGGCATCCGCTCCAATGACCTCTGTTTACTAGCAAACGAGCAACTATGCAGCCGTCTGCCTGTGACGCGCCGTCCCAATGCTGGGGCCAGAGGGGGGTGTTAGCAAAACCTGCCCAAGTTCAATAGCATGTTCGGGCCATCTTTACTCAGGTGTGGGGCTTCCTTACGCAGATGAGTGTTCGCCTATAAACATCTAAGAGCCTATAGAATGTGAGGCAATCGGCCTCCAAGTTCTAGCATAACTTTGCCAGTAAAGGTTGGGTAACATGGATTTTTCCTACTGAGGAATCCTTATGCCGTGTAACAATGTTTAGTGCCTACTCGATTCCTCTTGAATCTTTCACGTAATAAACGTTTGCGTTAAGCATAAAACAACTCTGCTGCCCTGGAGAGTTGTACACGTGACCTTCTACCAAGGCACGTGACCCTTACCAATTAGCCCATGGCTAACCGGCTATTTGTATACGAGACCATACCACCTCTGTTTACCACTCGGTATATTATTTGGGCTAAGGTGGTACTTATTGTAGCTACCTATCGTAGAGTCGTTACAGGTTGTCCAATGAGGCCAGTATGCTTTCGGGACAAATACCTCAGTAACCAGCTGGGACCTTCTGCCCTTGATTTGTACCATTACTATGGGTTGTCAATAGACTCTAGAGGTATGAGTCTTATCACAGTAGAGTATGTTCTGAGAGGCTGGCTATGAGTAGCGCCCACTTAGCCAACCATCGGCTACATCTCACCTGTGGAGCTTGTATGTCAATCTATCACATTTGCTGGTCGTCTAGATTAAATGATAGACTGCATAGCTTGTATGGACAAAACTACCACTGGGCCAGTGAGTCCACCACCTAGGTATTGACTCTGGTTGTTGTCATAACAGTTAGCTCCTGGTATGACTTCAATAGGAAGAGTTTTTCCACCTGTGGTTATATTGGAGATGCATTGCAGAAACACATACTCTATTGACGGAGTTAAGTGTACCTGAGTTGGTCTGACACTTCCGGCAGGATAATTCCTAATGGAGGGTAGACCTCAGACAAGCCCTGAGAAGGACAGGCTGCTCACACAAGGTCGGAGTAGTGGTGAATGTTCAAGGCTTAAATCTGTTATCTACTTAAGTTTAAGCGTTTGGCATTCTACTTCGATAACCAACTTTCCTCGACAGAACTTATTGAGTGAAGCTTTCAGCTTAATGATATTAAGTTTTACTGTCTTGATTCATTGTGAATTAATTACTCTATCTTTATCTTCTACTTTGAGTTTTGGTGCGGTCGCAATCTTAGAGTTCACCTCTCTATTGGGTGTCCCCGTTACAGTGCCCTACATGTGGTAGACAGCCCTCGGCCAAGGAGAAGAACTGTCCAGTTAGTATCCAGGTCAAAGAGCAGGAGAGGGCAAAGTATGACCAACAGATGGCTACCCTGGCCAAAGTTGGCATGACCGACACCAACCAGTAGGCCGTCTGGCCTTGATGGCGTGTGATCGGCATGAAAATGCGACAGGAGTTAAAATGAGTTTTGCACAACATAATTGTAGAGGGAGCAATGATGTTTTTATTTAGTTATTTCACGTAGTTCAAGTTTATGGTATTTTCTTTGTATATGTTCAAGATCCGCCACTATATGCGGGTGCTCCTCCGAGAGCTCCTGGATATGATTGTATTTTTCAGAATGGGCCTAAAGTCCGGGTAGTGATTTATATTTCTTTACGTGTTTTGGTGGGAATTTCCTTTGTAATGGTTCCTACGGACCAAGATGTTTTGTACTTGAGAATTTTTGCGAAATAAGGGAGACTGGTCGGAAACAGGTGGTGACTTGGATTGGTGAATGTGTATAACAGGTTGGTGGATGGAAGAAACACTGTCTCTCCTGAAACAGCTTTTACGGAAACGAATGAACCCACTCTGGTGGTGGGACACCTGAATTGTCACAGATATCATCAGCGAAGAACTGGAGCTCGCCACGCCCTTCCCCAATTGTGAGAGAATAGTTTGGTGAACTGAAAAAGGGAAACCTAACCCTCTGATAAAATGAGGCCCTAAGAGATTACAGATGTGGAAGTACGGGATACAAAGCGATAAACCAAGCTCACAATGTGATAGAAAATTTCCAGACCAGCTTGAATAGGCTTATATATCTGGTCCGGAGTTGGGGCCTATGAAGAAACCTACGAAATCGTCAAAGGCATGGTGGACACCAGAGATCACACAGTTAAGAAGGATATACACCGCTGCTGCCCGCCGTGTTGGACGTGATGGGACAGAGGTGGGTGAATGAGACAAAGCTTAGAAGGAGTACCACAATGCACTAAACAAGGCTAAAAGGGTACATTGGGATAATTTCCTGGCCAATGCAAAGAAGAATGACATTTGGACAGCCCATCAGTTTACCAAACAAAGGATCCCGTCCAAGGTGCCTGAGGGTAATGGTAGAACGCCACAAGAAAATGAAGAGAGAATAATGTCACACTTTTTTCCGTGCAACGAAGACCCAATCTCCATACCTGCACCAGAGAAGCACGATCTTGGAGAAGGGGGGAGGGTGACGGCGATGGAAATAAGCGATGTGCTGGGTAAATGTAGCAAGAAGTCAGTCCCAGGACCCGACCAGGTACTGTATGGGGTTTGGAATAGAATACACGGCATCAACCAAAGCATCATACTGGAGCTGGTCAATGACATATTGGAGTGGAGGTTTCATCCACCTATCTCGAAAATGTCTATAGGTGTCATTTTGCCGAAACCAAACAAACAAGACTACACCGACTGCGCTATTTTTAAGGTAATTGCCCTAATGCAAGCTTTCTTGAAGATTGCCAAGCGGGTGGTCAACATGAGACTCATGGACGTTGGGTACAAGGCGGACATCTACTGCATTAATCAGACCGGATCACTACAACAGAGATCGACCGTGGATGCGGTCATGTCCCTACAACACTGGATTAAGGAAGCCCAGTTCGTGAAGAAGAAGGTGTCTATCACCTTCCTTGACGTCAAAGGCAGCTTCGATAACGTTGATTATTCCAAACTTATGGGGAAACTGGAATCCAATGGCAGAGTACCTGCTTATATGGTGAAATGGATTCATAGCTTCTCAACGACCAGGAATATCATACTGGCATACCCAGGCAGTCCTTAATATTTGTACAAGGTCGATAAGGGCATACCACAAGACTCACCGCTCTCCCCTCTCCTGTTCATAATATACGTCATGTCACTCCACCCAGCGGGAGACATGCGAGAGGTCTTTACCTCATCCTATTTGGACGATTTCCAGATCACTGTTGCTTCAAATACATGGGAAAGGAACGAGATGCTACTAGAGAACCAGACCAACCTAATTGTCGGGAGTGCATAGGAACTCGCTCTATCCTTTAGTATAGCAAAAACTGATCCTATGCACTGGAGGAAAAGAAGGGAAGGAGGTCCCAGATCCAACAGTACGGTTAGAATACAAGCACACACTAGTCAACCGGTGGGTACACTGGTCAGATGGCTGGGCTATTGGCTCTCGGACAACGGTGAAACCACACCACATTTCAATAAGAGGCTCTCGCTCGCTCAGGCGGCCTTTTGGAGAATACAAAGACTGTCGATGCCTGGCAAAGGCCTGTCCCGTATGTGGCTAGGAGGCTGGCAAAGGGTATATTACTGCCGACATTGCTGTTAGGGGCGGAGGTCCTGGTACCGTCCCGCACAATGATAGGGAAGATGCAAAAGTTTTGGAACAGGGTGGTCAGATGGGTCACCAATGTATTCTATTCAACCAACCTTACCGTCCTGTCGGTCGAAGCTTGCTTAGCGCCTAATGACCTGTATGTCGAATAGATGAAAACGATGACGGCGATCCGGCTGGTTACGGCAGCGCCTGAAAACAATATGGCAACGGCGATGCTCCCAATTACATTCCCAACGAACAACCCTTTCAGGGTTGTAACAAACAGGAGGCTGGCTTTTGATACAAATAAAGGAGGTATGCGACCGAAGACTTGGTCCTCCACTGCTACTACCACTCAACAGACTAGACAACCGATGGACAAGATAGCAGCCACTGCGGTGACTGTCTTCACCGATCTTAAGATACCAATGAAGCCATCCAAGCTTGCACAGGTCACACCAGAAGACGAGGAGTCTTACGTTAAGGCCAAAGAGGGGGTTAGGAAAAGGATTTGGGAGAAGTGGGTGAAATGGGATTATCCACCCTATTATGAATACAGGCCCATATTTTGGGACTGCTGGAGTTTTATGACTCTGCTGAAGTTTCAGGCTGGGAGGATCCACCAGATGAGAGCGCACAAATGTTATCTTAATGCACATACAGATTGTTTGAACCAAGACAGGAAAGTCACATGCGGCAGGTGTGGGACTGAACCAGAAACCTTGGAACACGTTGTGAAATGCCCTGCACTGGCTAGCGCTAGGTGGGGGTACCCGCCGGATTATTTTGACATAGCTCCAGTATCGAAGACATGGAAGAGAGGAAAGAAGGGACTGGCTCAGGTTAAGGGTTTGGTTTCTCATGTGATAGGCAACAGGATTAATTTCCCGGTGAGGGGAGGGTTTTTTCCTTTTATGCGTAATGCCGATTTGGCTTCATGAGTTGTTAAATTGTTTTCTACAATTAGTGTTAGGAGTGCTGTGATGTTTGTTATCTTAAATTGTTATTTGGGGGTGTTAAGTTTCTTTTGTTACTACGGTTTTCAGGTCATACCTCAGGGTCGATACCATGGATTTTCCCATTAGTTAGCTACGAATAAACCGAGGATTTAACAAAAAAAAAAAAGGAACAGATCGTGGGGGAAATGCAGAGTGCGGGTTTTGTCCCATCGATTGGAAGTCCCTGGACGAAAAAGGCCGCCCGGCGAGGTCAGGGACCGGGATCCCACGGCATTTTTCCCATCAGGGCTAGCCCCAACACAACCGATGGGCTCGGCGGGTCTACCATGCTCGAGTCCCTCCCTTTAATAATAACGGTATCATAATACTATTACGGTACCGGTATAGTACGGCATTCTAACCATTCGCGATTTCTAACTTTATCGGACGTATCATACTATACCGGCACTTGTTCCAGGCAAGACAAGAGGGATTAAAAAATATATATATGGTGATAAGCCTGTGCATTTCCGAGCGCCAATACAAAATATACCCGCCTGTCTTCTGGTACTTCTGGCCCGGGACAAGTATCATAGACAATCCTGTGGGTCAATTGACTGCCAAGAACTTGGCCTCTACCGCTACATTAATGCCCAAGATTCTGCCTAGGGTAGTGGTGACGAACGGCTCGGACTTTGGCCTCTCATCAGTCTCCAAACACTTATATTCCCACCTATAGAGTAGTTGGCACCATGGGCTACCCAGCTCGAATAATAGTTCTCAAGTCAAACTCCGGTAAGGGAGCCTTCCTCGTGATAATGCCGTGGCACTCCACTTGAAGTTTACAGTGATCGCCAACTAGTTTTGAAGCAGGGGTCGGGGGTTCACCATCACAATCAATACCCTGGGTGCTATCAAACGGGTACCGACTCGACCGCTATACTATACCTTTCAATGCCACAAATTTATCTTAGGATACCGATACGGTACTTCCTCCCCCGCCCGCCCAACCATTCAGCTTATGTTCCACTGCCAATACTCAATACTCGTGGTAAGTAATAACTAGGATGCCTCGTCAGAGAAATCCTAGTATCCAGCCATTGAGAGTCGATAGCTGCCCAACGGATTCGTATTTGGGCAGTAAGCCATCCGCTACTGAGCAAATATAGGCTCCTTGCTGGATGGTCTTGGCCAACCAGATGGTCGAAGCTGTTTCGTTCGAACATGTTGGTACCCTGTACCGGTACTTGTGCTCGAGTGCTCGAGTATAAAATGATGAGTTAGACCCCCGTGACCGCTGACCGGGTTGTGGAAGCTTAACAGTAATCTGTCATTCCCCGTTCTGCAATCAACCATTTTATCCAATGCGAAGCACTGGCCCGTTACCGTCACACCGCAGAAAACGGTCCGCTGGTCTTGGGGGCAAGATTCAGTAAGATAAGATCTTTGATAAGTTCTAGGCTCGTGATAGGATAAAGGGATGGTTCTGTGTCCCTTGCAGGATAACTTCCTTTCCAGCGGTTCCTAGCAAAAACTGGCATTTCATTAGCAAATCGACAGGTCTGTGGGAATAGAAAAGTGTTACGGTTCCCCTACTCGAGTAGATTACAACTCCCATAATGCTCCTTCCCGTAGTCAAACTTGGAATCCTGATTCCTTTCCTTTTCCGCTTTTATTTTTGGCTAGAGATCTTCACCCTAGGGCTTGAGCACAGTTATCCACTGGCTTACAGTGATCCTGTTTGTGTCATGTGTCTATGGAATCATCAACAGACTAGACACCGCACAACGAGAGATGTCGGCTTCAGCAGTCAATCGTAGAATGTGGAGAAGACGGTGAGTATGTTGTGATTGAGAGGGTTCCTATTGAATAGTATGGGTGGGTGGGAGAGAGATAGAAATGGACAGCGCTGCGGGAATAACTAAAACATCACGAATGAACCTTCAATTGACAATTATCGCAACGGGAAACCCCTCGTTTTATCCCTTCACCTCCTCCACACTGTTTTCGTGATGGACAGCTACACTAGTGGTCTTTACTTGTAGTTAGTTTCCTTAGTCCTAGATTACGGTGGGGGGGGTTTTTAATTGACTTGTCACTTTTGTGAAAAAACCAATCGTCCATGTTCTCCCTTTCTGTCAGGAATCCTTCCTTCCATCCCACTCTCTTCTTGCTCTTGCTTCCTGGCAAACCCTTTGTCCTGCCTTGTTTGCCCAGCCATCCTGGTTAGACCTTTTCACCCATAGAATACCGGTATCCCTGGCCCATACGCCTTATTGTGTGCAACTATCCACGCCCTCACGGTAGACCACGGAAGGGCAAAAAACACGACAACGCCCTCGCGACACCCTTTCCCTCTCCCTCGCGCCGGGTTTTCTGCTACATCACCGCCCTACATACCTTTGCGTCCCTTTGGCAATCGATCCATCCAATTGCTGTTCTTTCCCAGGAGCTCACCTTGCTTTCTCCCTCCCCATCCTCGAGTCTTCCCACGCCGGGAATAGGTCGACGCACGCTCAAACGGCTCCCATTCCACATACCTTACCCTTGCCCTGCCGTTGTTTGTTTGCTTCTTCTTGCTTGTTTGCTTTGCAATAATATTTCCGACAGAGCTTTTACCTTACAACACCTTCCTCCTCCACCTACCACCACTGCCCCCTTACCACTCGTTAATTCCTCTAGAAAGGGGAGACAAAAAACCCCCCCACCACACCGGTTCAATAGAAGAAACGGAAACAGCTCGACATAATGCCGCCGTCCACTAGTATTCCGCATCTTCAACTCCCGGCCCTCACTCCCCTTGAGCCCCTTACCTCAGGCACAAACTTGCCCCACGTCCCCGCTGAAGAGCTAACTCCAACCCTTTCCTCCTCCTCTCACGATGAAAAACCACCGGCAACCCCCTCAAATTTGGAGGCTTCGACTCCCGCCGCATCATCTACTACCACCCCACCTCAATCTCCTGGGCATCCCACTTCAATGCGTCGATTCCTATCTCGCGTCTCGCTGAACTCTAACTACCACGGTGAGGACGACGACAAAGCTTCTGTCCTTTCGGGCCCATTGTCACCAACGGGCTCCGTGATGTCCCGCGATAGCAAGAGGAAGAACTCCGGTGGGTCAATCAAGTCAAGGACCTCGTGGTGGAAGAAGTCCAAGACCCAACCCGCCCCTTCCCCGGTCCAAGAGGTTCCGCCGCCCCTGAGCGACATCAATGCCCCCTCCTCTCTTCGTCAGCCTGTCAGGAAGCAGACCGTACAATCGATTGCTCCCCCGCCGAAACTCCCCGACGATCTCTTTGGAAGTGGATTCTCGAGTCTTGACAGCGACATGTTCAAGAACTTCAAATAGTTCTCCCAACTAGAGCTAAAGTGAACGGAGCACCTGGGGTCAAACATATCCTGGCTAGTTTAGAACGGGAATAAAGAAAGCTATAACGCAAAAAACAAAAACAAAAAACATATTTCTCCGCAGAAACATCTATTTTTCTCTCTTTCTCTTCTCAATTTCTCCAAAACTCCCTGTTCTCCAAACCAATCCTCCAATAGCCCTTCTTCACATGCTCGTAGAGCGCATTCTGCGAGGCAAGAAAAGCCTCAATTGAAAAAAAAACGGGGTGATGAACAACCCATGACACATCCCTATCTTTTCGTTTCGTCCCTCTCCTCTTCTACTAAACAATTGCGCTGATACCTATCATGCATATCTCCCTTTTTCCCCCTTCTCTTCCTCTTTCCTTAACTCATTCAATTCATGTGCACCTGTGGTGTTCCATTGATGGCGGGAAAGAAGGGGCGTGGGGGTGTTAAACAGCGATATAAGGCTAGTTTATTCGACGAATTGGCGTTCGATTGGTTTGGTTGGTGGGTTTTTTTTTCCTTCCATTTTTCTGTTCTTTTCTTTTCCCTCTTGTGATGATTGTTTTTCTTATCTTTATGGGTCCTGGGAGGTCTTTTTCACTATTTCATCTCTTTTTTATAAGTATCATAATTATTATTGTTGCGGATTGGCTTTGTGTTGGGGTTTATACATATATGTCTTTTTCTCTTTTCTTCTCTTGATGGTGAGTTGGACGGGCGGGTAGAGAGGAGGGAGAGATGGGGTGGGATATTGGGGTGGTGGATGGTGACAGGTGGTTCTTATATTATATTTGTCTTTTTTTGCAACCTTTCTTTTGTTTTAAAGGGGGCGTGCTTATTTTTTTTCTCAAAAAAACAATCCTTTCCTTTGTTTCCTTTCCTGTATTGTGTTTCTTCTTTTCTTTTCTTTTTCACTTTTGAGGGAGGGATTTGAATGAAATTGACAGACCGAAGAATGGAAAGTCAATTGCATGGTACTATATTGGTCTGAGCAAATGACAGAAACGTGAACCCCAGTTCCCAGATGCCACCCACGGCATTGGAATTCTCCCACTACACCACTACTGGCACTGCTACCACAGGCTGAAGAAACCCCCCATCATTCAGTTGCATAAAATATACTTGATGGAAGAAAAAAACCAACCAACTTATATCCATTCTGCGATATCCCAATCCCATAGAGCCTCCTACAGCCTACACGTACTGTCCATCATCAATCCTAGCAATCACCCACCCAATATTTGGCAACATAATCCAACAACAACTTTGTCATCGTATCCTCCTGCTCCATGTAAGGCAAAAAGTCCCTTGTGGAATAATTCTCGGTGCCAGTAATCTCATTAAGTCCGGCCGCGACGTGGTAGGCGATAAAGTCGAAGAAAACAACATCGATCTTGGTCGGGGGGTTGGATTCCCAGTCTTCCGGAAAGGACGCATTGCCTTGGATTACTTGCGGGGTCGGATAGTGTTTCAGCGGGACGTGGATTGTGTCGTCGCCGTCGATGCCTGCGTCGTCTATTGTTGCGTAGCCGGCCACTTGGACATACTTGTGACGGGGCTGGGAGCGCGTGAGTGGTGCCTGGTAGTTGATTAATGGTGAGGATTGGATGTCTATTTTGGCGTCTTGTTGCTGGTTCTCGAATGGGTTCTCGGATTTGTCGGTCCTGTAGGGACCTGCGTCGTTTTCGAAGAAGTCTCGGAGATGGATGGCTATGGAGTAGTCGACGTCCTTTGCATAGAGGAATTTACTGGTGAATGGGGAAATGAGGAAGCTGGTGTCATATGTGAAGGGCCCTGGGCTGTTGATCAGATGGGCGATCTTTGCAGGTGTTGGTATGTCTTGTGCTTACCCTTGAATACATCAAACCTTTGGGATCCTGTGTTGATGAATATAAAATGCGGGACTTGGCTCCTTTCTTCGTTGTAGACCATGGTTGGAAGTATATGCTCTTCCAGGTAACTATACCAGTTGTGTGGGCCGGGATATATATGTCTGGCGGTGTCTGTTGGTATCAAGCCGCCAGAACTCAAGTGGAAGCGATCCGGGGGATAAGACCTACTTGCTCAGCGAAAAGTCCTGCGGAGCGCACCCGATAAGACGATCAAGATCCAGACCAGCACGATACTTGACAAGACGCTCTGTCATCTCTAGCCCCCGGGTGGTGTCAAAGGTGGTAGCGTTCTTCTCCGAGTGGTACTGATACCCGTCCCTGTTTGCATCAATATACCTCCTAGAGACGACCATCGAGGTATTATCTATGCTATCAGGAGCCTCTTGAGCCTTAATCCCGTCGATGCTGAGCCATCCTACAGTCTCAAAGTACTTGCCTGATTCTAGTGCGGTGGACTTGTTATCCAGAATCCTGAAATTCCGTATATGCGAGTGACCGCCAAAGAACTGAATCGGGGTGTCCGGGTGAACACAACGAATTTCTTCGTAAACCTGGGTGAACTCAATGCTGTGAATGTCTGCATGTCCGATAATCACGAACAAATCCACTTCCGTATCATGGATAGCTTCTTGGAACCAGGACTCCTTGATCGTGTCGGCGGCCTGGCTCGATGCCATATGAGCTTCACCCTAAGCGCGGGAATCCATGATTGTCATACCGTCTTCACTCTTGTATTTTTATCGTTCCCAGTGAAGTTGAACAGGAACGCGAAAGAGGTAATTCTGAAGCCCTGGTGCTCGGTAACGAACTTGCGGCTTCTAGCTGCGAAAGGCTCCCAATCTCCAGTCACGTTTATATCGACATTTGACTAAACCATTGGTTAGTATACACGTTTGAACCCCCTTTGATGTGCACTCATACGATAAGATATCTCCCCTTAACGCCCCCAAAGGACATTAGCATCTAACCGCGTATCCAAGTGCCAATGGATATCACCTCATAATAAGAGACCATCTCCAAAAACTCATTTTGAGCTGTAGTGCCGTTATACAGCTCATGATTTCCCAGAGTGAGGATATCCAAAGGAAGTTCTCGGTAGAGGTTCCGGGTGTATTTCCCCATGGGATCGGTAGCATCCCATAGCCCATTTCCTGTCATCCGCTTTAGTAATGTTTCTAGGTGCCCTAGACTGATTCTCACCTTCGGCGCGATCGCCAGTGTCCAGGACTATTAAGTCCACGCCCTTTTCCCTCGCATTGTTCTTCAGATGCGAGACGAACGAAAGGTAGTCCCCAAAGTCCGCCGAATACTGAGGTTCCTGAAGATGTCCGGCATGCCAACCATGACTATTCACCCCATCGGTTAGGCTCATGAGGCTTCAAAACAGGAGTTGGAGACGAACTTGTCTGAAGTGTGCAAAAAATTAATCGGACCCCATTTGAGAGGCCGAAACCTCTGCCCCGGCGCTGGATTTCGCGCTGAAGGCTGTATAGCTGCTGCGAACGGCAATAGAGGAATCAGAAACTGAAATGCTTTCATGATGCTCGTGTCAGTGTCTGAGACAACTACCGAGTCTTGACTGGTCCCGAGGGTAATTGCATGAATCGGAAAGAAGGACTCAGTTGACCAGAACCGTGCTGTAGGGTTGCTGTCACGTGGAATCCGGGGCTGGGCGTGCTGGTCCTCGGGGAATAAATGAGGAAAAAAAAAAGGAGAAATGCAGGAGTCGAACTCGCTTCTCTGCGAAGGGGTTTCCAAAGATTATATAAGGATCGCTGGTGCTCGAGCGCATGGTTATCTCTGGTAAAAGGCAAGAGATAAATTCTGTTACGCCGAAGCCGATCCGTAATAATCCTTCCCAACTTTTCCCTTAAGAACCCCCCCTCGTGGCTTCCTTCAGTTCGGTACGGTAGGCGCCAGCCCTTGGTTGTCTGCAGACGACACTTTTTCACTTTTTTCCTCACAGCCCATGCGGAATCTTCACCCCACCTAGCAATCTATCCATCTCTGTCTTTATCTGTCCAACAACAACAACCCCCTTTTATCACAATCAAAATGGCCTCTGTGAAAATCTCAAAACCGCTCCCCTCTCTTCCGGAAGATTGGAACCCTGAGAGTAGCTTTATTGTCCATGCGCCACTCTCTCCTGCTGTGCACCGAAATCTCTCACCAGCTGGGCCCCACTTCCTTGCCCACGCCCGCAGAGTATGTGTTTCTTGCCGCAGCATGCCCTCGCTTCTTTTTTAACATCGCTAACAACCTGTTTTTAAATTTCTAGAAGCGTCATTCCCGCACTTTTAGTGAAGATGACAGAATCCAAGCCCAGCAGAACGTGAAGAACGTTGAGGATGAGGATGCTGGTGAGATCAGTGAGGCTGAAAGCCCTCTGCTGCTCTCTCGTGATCCTAAAGATTGGAAGGTAACAAGTTGATCTCTGAATGCATCTTAATCGCAAGACAATCCTAAATATTTCACTCCAGAACCAAGATCACTACGCTGTTCTCGGCCTCTCGAAATACCGCTACAAGGCTACCGATGAGCAAATCAAAAAGGCTCACCGTAAGAAGGTCCTCAAGCACCATCCCGACAAGAAAGCCGCCGTTGGAGCTGTTGATGATGATTCTTTCTTTAAGTGCATCCAAAAAGGTTTGTATAAAGCCACAGCATACATACACACACACACACATATATTTCGTCCCTTTTCTAATATCTCCGATAGCTATGGAAGTTCTCTCGGATCCTGTTAAACGCCGCCAATTCGATTCTGTCGACGAAGGAGCCAACCGTGATCCCCCTAGTAAGAAGTCTAAGGGTAATTTTTACAAAGGATGGGGACCAGTCTTCGAGTCCGAAGGTCGTTTCTCCCGCAAGCAGCCGGTACCCAAACTTGGAGATGACAAGTCCACCAAGGCTGAAGTCGAGGAGTTCTACAATTTCTGGTACAATTTCGATTCCTGGCGTACATTTGAATATCTCGACGAGGAGGTCCCGGATGACAATGAGAATCGTGACCAGAAGCGTTACATCCAACGCAAGAACAATGCCTCCCGCGCAAAGAGAAAGACTGAGGATACTGCTAGACTTCGCAAACTTGTCGACGACGCTCTAAGCCTAGACACCCGAATCAAGAAATTCCGCGAGGAAGAGAAGAAACTGCGAAACGCAAAGAAGGACGCCAGGGAAGCTGAGGAGAAGAGACTAGCAGAGGAGGCTCGCATCAAGGCCGAGGAGGAGAAGAAGCGAAAGGAGGAGGAGGAAGCTAGGGAGAAGGCACAAAAGGCCGACTCTAAGAAGGCTAAGGAGGCGGCCAAGAACGCCGTCAAGAAGAATAGGCGTGTTCTCAAGGGCTCCGTCAAGGATGTTAACTACTTTGCATCTGGTGACGCAACCCCCGCCCTCATTGATAGCGTTCTTGGTGAGGTGGATCTCGTCATTGCTAAAATCGACAATGAGGATCTCCAGACTCTCGCTAAGAGTCTCAGCGGTGTAAAGGGCGCCGACGCCGTTAAGAGCAGATGGGTAGAAGCTGTCGGTGAATTGGTTAAGAAGGGCAGCGCAAAAGCGGAGGTTTTCAAGGTTTTTGCAGCTTAACTCAGATCCGCGTCTATACCTGCAGGGGGTGATGATGATAGCTTATGTGGAATAGAGGTGGATGGATAGGTTTTCGTTTCCGTAGTGTCAGCTGTATAAATTTGTATCCAGCTTGTGCTATTCATATCCATTCTTTCCAGGTATCATACCTGCCGGGCATATGCGCTCATTTTAAGGATTGCTTTTTGTTGGATTGACAGGATAAACGCCTAGTTAACTATACGGTACTTGGGTGAGGCTTAAGCTGGTGACATTGTGTGCATTTGTGAACCACAATCCATCACTTGGCGGGGTGCTGGGATTGGGTTATTGAATGAGCCAGATGCCGAGGTTCTAATTGCAACATCGCGGCAGACAGAACTTTTCCCACAGCTGCTCTTCATGTTGAAGTAGATGGGTATTTTATTTGCCTTGACATGTAACCTTGATTGAGTCGTTATAGTGCTGTACGGGGGTACGGGGGTGGGGGTTGGTGGTGTTGGGGGTAGGCATTGCAGATATCTGGTGATATCTGGTGCAAAACAGTGCGGTGTCATGGGGATAGTACTGTATCAAGCTCAACTCCAGTAGTCTGCTACAGCGAGGACGGGAGGCAGCAAATCCTGTTCCCCCATGAACCTGTTTTTACTGCTCCAGGAAATAGCAATAATAGATAAATACACGACGAAGGAGAACAACTCTTATTACATATGGGTATGATGAGCTATTAATATTTTCTATAGACCATTGCCAGAACACCTTTTATTACCGGACAAAAAATATCCCACAAATTATCTAATTCATAGGTTTGCGGGCAACCATTAAGTACATGGGCGTGAAAAGATTAAGCTAGAAATAGTTAGTCGTACTCCAAAAGCAGAGAAATAAATAATGGAAATGGAAAGTTACCCGAGCCCCAGCGACCAGAGAGTCGGCGGCAACAGCCAAAGAGTCAGCAGTCTTCTGTGTTCCGTAAGGGGCGACCCCTACGGCCTCCAGTCCGCCAATGAGCTTGTGGACCGCCCCGCGACCAAGTCTGGTCATGCGGAGGACGGTGAAGAAGTCTCCGATGGTACGGATGTACTTCATTTCACCGGCAATTGGGTAGTACCAAGGGATGGCGTCATCCCTCTGGGCAAGATCATCGTGGAATTCAAGCTCGAAGCCCGCCGCTTTGATGGCGCGCAGGGCCTCTGAGATCCTGACCATCTGTGAGATACCATCGCCGCTAGTGATTATTAACTTCAATCCCTTAAGAAATCTGGCTAGCAGGTTAGGAGGGTAACGCACACTTCAATTCCATGGCAAATCTCACGGTGCTTAGCGTTAGAAGCATCATAATCGTCGGTCATGAGCCATTCATATACTCCGAAAACACCGCCGGGCTTCAAGACTTTGAAAATTTGAGAATAGACGCCCTCAAGACTAGGAGCATGTACGGTAGCCTCGATGGCATATACGGCATCAAAAGTCTCGGGTTCAAAAGACATTTGCATAAAGTCTCCCTTGACAAAGTTCTAAAACTTACTGTTAGTAGATGTCGGTTTAATGATTGGTGCCAACCGTTTGAAACGTACCAATTTGTGTGACAGGCCAGCTTTTGCCGCGTACTGTGTAGCTCTGTCAATCTGGTAATCGTTGTTGTTCAACCCAGTGACATTGGCATCTGTGAATCTGACAATCTCCCTAGCGGGACCTCCAACTCCACACCCAACATCAAGAACCTTCATTCCTGCCTTCATGCCCATCATATGAGCCAAATAGTGTTCATGACGAGCAATGGCCTGGTAGAAGGGCTCCCCGGGGTAGAATCGGCAGAAATCTGTCATGTGTGTTAATACTGTTGAATTTAACTTTTTTTTTCTTCAAAGGAGCAAATTGTAACCCACGGAATGATTGGCCCCAGCCGTTCTCGTACAAATCTGTAGCAAGGTTGTAATAGCTGCAGGAGAAGATCACCTAAAATTAGTCCACAATTCGCGGGCCCAGCAGCTTCGAAACATGGGACGGGGTATTGGGGCGTACTGTCTGGTCAGGGTAGCGTAGCTCTCAACACGCTCCTGAGAATTTCGGAATTAGAATTGCAACAAAGCCAATAAATTGCAATATATTAGAAATGCTAACCTTCATATCCTTCTCGGTCTCCTGACCGGCACCCTTTCCATCCCAGAACTTGAAGTACTCGTCAACAGCAGCACCCTGCGCCTCCTTATCCTTCGAAAGCATGGCCAAAAAGCCGGCTTTCTCCTGAGCCGATTTGCCATGCATGGCTCTGTTGAAAGCGGCATCACGGCTGTGGTCTTCAGCCTCGAGTTTCGCCGGTGCCATTGCTGATGATGATGTATGGAATAATTAGAAGCAAGTAAAAGAATTGAGGGGAGAAATTGATGCGCCGAGAGTGTGAGTGTTGAACTGTGGGGAGCAAAGAAAAGGACGGATAACAGTGGAATATAAAGACGCTGGCGGAATGTAACGGTGGAAAGGGGTTGTGGTCAGGTCAGGGATTAGGGGAGCACCAAAGACTAGAAATTGGATGACCTTTTTAGGCAAGACTGCGGAGCCTCTTGGAAATCGAGAATGCCAAACTGCAAAGGGCTAAAAGCTGGCCCTTCTTCTACTCGTACGAGTAGGGCACTAGTACGAATACGGTGGCGAGTACGGGGGGGGGGGCACCTCACCAAAAGCTTCACGGCTACACACGAACACGGGGGGACCATTTTTGCCCGCTTGGATCTGGATTACCATCATCAAAGTATGACAGCAAATCAAGTGGAGTGATTGCTTGCGCAATTGATAGCGGGATTGCCAGCCGTGCTGGGACTGGTCCCGTACCGTACTCGAGTACCTAAGGAAATGTGTTTGTATAGGATAAGGATAGTTGACTAGAAAAATTAATCTTTGTCTTGTATGATACGAAAACGTCTCCTCAGGTACTGTGCAAGGTCCAGAAAGAAGTAATGAGAATAGTTATCCAAGGTTAGCCAGCCAAATAAATCCTTATCTGTTCCGGTTAATTGTTCATTAGCTTGTGTGATACTTGTCCAAATACCGTGCTATGATACTACAAGTACGGTACTCGTACTGTACCGTATGATACCGCAGTAGCACAGTGTTGCTGGGGGGACCACCGGATTCTAACTTATCGCCAATTGAACCGGAGGGATGCATCGATATCATGCATGATCTCGTTCCTGGCAGATATGATTACCTCAGCAACTTGATGAAGCTTCTTTTATTTTTCGCTCTCCAGTTGTGGAATGCGCATCCTTTGCTCTTTCATTTCTGGGTCTGACGCGCGTGACCAGGGAGCAACATGACCACCACCGAACCCGTACTTGTAGCTTACTGGCTGGGCACGGCAGCAAACCTGCCGGTTCGTTCGCTTCGCCGGGCAAGTCTCCCAAACCCACAAATTCTGCCAACTGAGTCCAGCAGTGAATCCTAGACCAGAATACGGTACTGTCCCTCGCAGAAGTGCTGTCTCCGGTAAATCCTCCCTTGCTCTTCGTGATTCTCACTCAGTCTACCATAACTGCAGCCACCGACTGGCTTCGTACTCCAGTACCAGTACGCACATGAACTACGCTCGCCTGGCCTTGCGTCTACCCACTGCCTAACCCAGGAGGAGGAGGAGGAGGAGGAGGAGGAGGAGGAGGGAAACCTACATAGCCACACCCATTTACTTGCATCCACCACTATCTCTGCCGCTCTGGCCTCTTACCCCAGCTGCCGCACGGCCTGTGCCCATCTAACCTACGGTACTACGGCACTTATTGTCTCGAGGACTAGTACGGTATCGGTGTCGGCCAACAACTCAGCACTTCGATGCGGTGATCTTGGTTGTTCCTTCTTCCTCCTTGGATACCATATCATACCTGAACTCTAGCAGCTCCAAGTCCACTACCGGTATGCTATATAGCTCTCACCTAGTCAGCCAGATAGCACAGACCACCCCTCAACAGCAATGACTACCAGGTAAGGATGGTGGCTCTTATATGTGCTGTTTTGAAGCTCAGCTAACAAACTTGGTCCTACGTGTGCAGGTATCGTGTGGAATATGCTCTTAAGGTGGAATAATAATACCGCTCCGCTCCCCTTTCTATCTCTCAATTGCTCCTCTTTTCCCTCTCCCAACTATTGGGCAGTTGTACTGATTTACGCCCCTCTCTGCTCTTTTAAGGCTCATCGCCGTGATGCCCTCATCGAGTTTATTAAAGGCCTATTGGCAGTGCCTTTCGTTCTGCACTCCCAACCCACTACCGCAGCCGGAGATGCTTCATTCGACGTCATGGCAGTCGAAGCTCGCCGTCGCTACCGTGAGATCATGAAAGATGTGGAGGAGCTTATTAATGGCCATAGTAATGAGAAAACATAGTCCCTCATTTATTTCTTCCCCACTGACCGTTTCAAGTTGCTTATCAAAGTGCTGGTACCCCTGAACGTTCAAAGCTTCGCTTTCTTGTGCCTTCTGTGGGAACCTTCTTTACTCCTCTGCTTCTCGAAAAGGCCTTTGTTGCACAAGATGCTCGCAGATCTATATCCAATCGCCGTTTCGTTGCCCCTTCATTCAATGATATACGATTGATTCTTAATACCGCTCAGATCATGTCTTTGACAACCTTGGATGGGCCCTTGAAGCTTGTCACCTTTGATGGAGACGTTACTCTCTACGATGACGGCCAATGCCTCGTCCCTACAAACCCAGTCATACCACGGATACTTCAATTGATGCAGAAGGGACTCTACGTCGGCATTGTGACGGCAGCCGGATATACCGATAGTGTGAAATATATGGAACGTCTCTACGGCCTTTTAGATTCCATCAATGATTCGGAGGATTTGACGGAAGATCAAAAGAGTAACCTTATCATACTTGGAGGGGAAAGTTCCTATTTATACAAATTTTGCCCTACCTCTCCAACACTTCTTATCCGCGAACCACGGGAGAGTTGGGAGTTGGACGAGATGCGTACTTGGTCAGAAACAGATATTCAACGCCTCCTCGATATGGCAGAGACCGCTCTTAGGGGATCTATATCCACCATGAAGCTAAAGGCTACTATTCTCCGAAAGGAGAGAGCTGTCGGGATTATACCTGCTACTCCAGGTATTAGGTTCGAGCGGGAACAGCTGGAAGAAGCTGTGCTTGCTACACAAAAGACCTTGGAGCTCAGTGATATCGGCCGCAGGCTCCCCTTTTGCGCATTTAATGGTGGGAACGATGTGTTTGTTGATATCGGGGATAAGAGATTTGGTGTTCTGTGCTGTCAGAGGTTCTTTGGGAATGTCACCGGTGGTCAAACCTTGCACATTGGTGGTAAGTGCTGAAGATTGAAAGGATTTCTCTTATAACTGACAGTACTCATTTTCCCAGACCAGTTCTTATCGGCCGGCCACAATGACTTTAAGGCACGCATGGCTGGAACTACAGTGTAAGTGAAATACCCTCCCATATATATAGGGGGCGGCTATCTCACTAACTATATACAGGTGGGTTGCGAGCCCGGCGGAGACAGTCAGTAGTCTTGACGAGCTATGGAACCTCCTTGAGTACGGTATGCCTGAGGAATACAGCGAGTGATGGATACAGGCCACCTTCACGTTTTATGGTACTGGCAGAGGCTGTTATTTTAATGATGCATGGTGGAAAATGTAGATGCATGGTGTTTTATTTGTCAGGTTTCCCGCCCTTATGCAGCGCCTCGGCACCCTAGATAGAGACATCCTGCGTGTGGAGTGTGGAGAATAGATGGACGTCCGCCAGAATTAGTTTATGAGAATCAACTGTACGCCACATAGTCGGGCGTCATATCTCACGAGGGTTTTAGTGCTTCGGACTACTTCTCTATAACATCAAGTGTTTAAGTTTCGATCCGAGAAGGCGAGTGATAATGCATGAAAGATGCGGATTGTAGTCAACCACCGGTACTGTACTAGTAGACAAGAGGGAGCATGTGATGTGAAATTCAAAAAAAAAAAAAAAAAAAAAAAAAAGTATCTATCTATCTACATTGAAGGATCTACCGGTATGTACATTATAGCCTCCCGGTTGAGTTTTTGAACCTCCAATTCATAGCAGTAAGAATGGCATAAATTGACCTAAGGGCAAACGCAATGAGTAAAGGCGCCTTGTCACGTCACGAGGGGTCACTAGGGTAAACTTGTACACACTTGATGTTAGGAGTCTCTACCCCAACCTTCTCCGCAGCTCTCCAAATATTCCCGCACAGAACCTCAACCTCCATTTGAGCACCCTTTTGTGCATCCTGAAGCATGCTAGGCACGATGGGTGGGGCTTTAAGAGTCCAACCAACATGATCTTCGATCAGAGAATCAATCGGATCCATTTTGACGCCCAGTGCCTCAGCGGTGACAACGATCTCCCGGAGTAAATTGACAACCAATTCCTTCGCCTCGGGCGAACTCTTAATGAAGGACTGAGTATCCAGCCCTGTGGCGGCGCAAATTGTATTCCAGGACCCGTTCCAGGCAACCTTACGCCAGCGCTCGCACCGAATATCTTTATGCACAGTGACTCTACATGATGATGCCCCAAGGACGTCGCCAAAGAATTGGATCTTCTCCTGCTCCTTCTCGGGGAGAGGGTGGTCCGGGCCAATCCGTAAGTGGTTCACTTTTCCTTCCTGAAGGATCTCACCCGGGGCCGGCTGGGAGATGGTGATGTAGAGCACCCCCGACGCGATGGGGTTCTTGGGGAATGCGAGGCGATAGGGTTCTTCGATATTCACACCATTCTTGATCAGGATTATGGGGGTGGTCTCCGGCAGGGAGGACGACGACAGCCTCGCAAGCGGGGGCTTTCCGCCAGCGAAGGCGTCGGGATGGGACTTTGTCGTGTCCAGGACGTAGTCATAGATGGAGGTGTCCTCGATTTTGTCCAGGGAGGAATAAACCTTTGTGGGTCGGAAGGTATGGTTGCCCCAGAGGGCGCTGCGCAAGGTAAACCCCACGGTGGAGACTGTGGGATAATTGCTGCGACAGACAAGTGTGGTGTGGACTTTTGCAAGTGGTGAGATGGAGAGGAGGTGGGAGTAAAGGCCACCCACGGCTATTGAGAGTTAGTTGGTTAGTTAGTTAGATAGAAAATGAGGTACAAAACCGAATTGGGGGGGGGGGGTCTGTGACGTACATCCCCCACCGAAAACGAGGACATGAATCTCTTTCCTTTTCTCCATGTTGATATTCTACGGCAATACAGTACCCGAGGCTTGGATTGAATGGAGGGGGGGCACAGGACTCAAGTAGAGTAGGAGAGGAATGTTTGTGTTATACACAGGTATATAGCCGTGCTGGTTTATCCTAGCGTTGTGTAGTTTGGCGCGGAAGTAGAAGGTGGAGCAAAAGAACCTCGGGATAGAATTCTACTTATACCTATCATAGATAGCAGAGCCAACGGTACAAGGGGTGGGGGGCTAAGTTAGTTGCCGTACCACTTACCAAAAGGACCCTAGGGCCTCCGAATCCAAATGAGTTATAATATTATTATCATAGTAAATTAGCGTTGGATTATTAATATATATATATATGTATTTTACCTCCCCTCACCCTCCAAGCCATCAAATCTCTTCCTCTATCGAATAGTAATGTTGTTGTATTATATCACGCCATATCATACAAAATTCAACATCAGCCTGAACGAAATGGTTGACTAAACCAGAAACCACCAGATTCGATTCTACGAGTGATCGTTTGTGAAGGCTCGGAGATTTCTCCCCAGCGCCAAGCTCCCGGCTAAGTGCCCTAAACAAGAGATTGGGCGGGGCAAGTCGGGGGAGTTTGGAAAAAGAGAAAATGATTTAACTTTCCTCTTTTCTTTTTTCCTTTCCTTCTCCCACAGCGATCTTCTGGGTTCGCCTTTTTTTGTTTACTCTTCACTCTTTTACCGTACTTGTGCTACGGTATATTCATATCTTTGAATTAGTGAATACGGTAGCTTGGGAAAAAAAAAAAGAATCCCCCCTCCCCCCCCCCCGGTTACGGAAAACTGCGTGATGGCGGCTAGGGCGAATGTCTCTGTGGGGATCGTCGGGATGGGTGCAATGGGGAAGATGTATGCTAGGGCGATTGCAGCAGCTGGGTGGAGGTTTGTTACACATTTTCTTTAGTTGTTGAGTTTGCTTACTTCCTTCCCCCGCTTTCTCTCTCTTTTTGGATAATGCTAAAAACCGAGCTTGAAGTGTCAATGCTTGCGACCAAGAAGAAAAGTTCGAGGGCTTGAAGGAGGAGTTCTCCCGTATGTAATCCGACATGCTTCCCATAGCCAAGATGCCCGAATGGCTGATGGCGGATCGGGCGAGGTGGTGATTAGCGATCGAGAATATACACATCTATGCGAATGGCCATCTGGTTTCCCGAATTAGCGATTATATCATGTATGCTGTTGAAGCGGAGCTCCTTGATGCCGTTGTCGGCGCCTATGGACCTTGTACCCGCCCGCCTCTTAGAGAGAACGAAGGAGGGGAAGCTAAATTTTTTCATCACAGCAACGAAGCTAGGTGCTATAGTCGGGGGTCAAACATCATGCAAAGTTCAGGAGGTCAAGATTTTTGAGAAATATCTTCCCCCCGATGTAGACATTGTGTCGTGTCACTCTTTGCATGGCCCTACGGTTAATCCCGCTGGGCAGCCTTTGGTTTGTGAACCCCTCACGGAGCTGTGTACCCGTCAATTGATGTGTTGTACCTCCTAGGTTATCATAAAGCACAGAGCGTCGGACGAAAGTTTCAAGCTCGTGGAGGATATTCTCTCCTGCTTTTGCTCCAAGCTGGTTTACTTAAGTGCGGATGAGCATGACAGGATCACGGCAGACACGCAAGCAGTCACACATGCAGCGTTTCTCAGGTGCTCCCAAGTATTTTTCTGTATAGATGGCGAACAGTATCTAATGTGAAGTTTAGCATGGGAACCGCCTGGACAGCAAATAACCAATTTCCCTGGGAGGTGACTCGATGGCAAGGTGGAATAGAAAACGTCAAGATAAACCTCACTTTAAGGATCTACAGCAACAAATGGCACGTGTATGCAGGTTTAGCAATCCTCAATCCTGCGGCCCAACAGCAGATACGGCAATATGCTACCTCGGCTACGGAGCTCTTCAAGCTGATCTTGGAAGGCAAGAAGGAAGAACTGTCTGGAAGGATACGCTCTGCTGGGGAATTCGTCTTTGGGAAGCAAAAGGATCATGAGCTGTTGTTACGGGATGATATCCTAGACAAGTTTAGTCTCGGCGGGGTGCCTCCACATGCGCGAAAGCCGAACAGCCACCTGAGTCTGCTGGCGATGGTGGATTGTTGGCACAAGTGCAATATTGTGCCATACGACCATATCATTTGCTCCACACCTGTGCGCTTTTCCCCTCTGTTGTCTCACCCCTGCTTACGCGGGGTCATCGCTCGTGTGGAGACTAATCCTTGCTCCAATCATCGGAAAAACAGTTATTCCGGCTCTGGCTTGGAGCAACGGAATATCTCTTCCGCCAGCCCGATCTTCTCGATGATTGTCTACGCTTCGCCATGGAGGATGACACCTTCCGTTCCGACGATCTAGAATTCACTTTTGCAGCCAGGGTAAGATAAGCACCAGATCCAAAATCTCCATTTAAACATATCCGTTACCGGCCCCCTCACCGGAACCAAACTAAAACTGAACCAAATCCTTATCACCTCATCACAACCATCACCATTTCCGCCCTGCACGGTTATAGCGGAAATATAATAAGACAAATACTTTCCAAACGCAATTACTCGCTAACTGGGTAAAATGAAATAGGGCTGGAGTGACACGGTGAGTTTCGGCGACTTCAATGCATACAAAGAACGCTTCGAAAAGCCCCAAGCGTACTTTGGGCCGCGCTTCGAAGATGCGACGAAAGTGGGGAACCAGATGATTCGAACCATTCTCGAACGGACTGAGGATATGGAGAGGGCCCGGTCGAAGGAGTAGTGGGTATGGTTTCCGACATGCCATGGTCAGGTTCGGTTGCTGTACTTGATCTTTTCTACTTTGTGCTTGAACTCAATTGAATGGGAAAAACAAAAACAAAAAGACGCCAATACGGTATGGGTGTCGTATTGTATCGTACACTGCTTTGTCCGCAATATCCCACGCTATGCAATGCAAACCCTGAAGATCCCCACGCGATTATAAAGTGAAAAATAAATAAAAATACCCCCACCTCACCTCCATCAACCCCGGCCCGATATGCATGCAAGTATCATGCGCCGGTAGTAAGTAGTAATAGTCCGCGCACTGCAAAAAAAAAAGGATACAAGAACAATAACCTACCCCAACCCAACCCAACCCAACCCAAGCAAACCAAGCCAAATCCCATGAAACCCGTCAAAAACCCATTCACCAATACGGAAAGTCAAACCAATGCCACTGTCCACCCCCCCCCGAATAATATCCCTCCGCATACCCTTGCCCTTGTCCTTGTACCTGTCCCTGTCCTTGCCCGTGATAATACTGTAGGTCATAGTGATGATCCGGCTGGTAGGCCGTGACCGTGGCCGCGGTGCCGGAAGGGTGTGCTTGTACGGGTAGGTAGTGCGGTAAATGAGTGTTTACGTGTGCGGTTGAAGTTTGGGTGGTTTCCTGCTTATACGAAAGTGTGGGAAAGGGGGGGGAAGAGATTTGTTGGTATTTTGTCTTTTGTTTCGTTTTTTTTTTCTTTTTCTTTTTTCCTCAAAGAAAAGGGGAGGGGGGGTGGGGTTGATGGTAGAGAGAGTAGAGAGAGGTGGGGGGGGGGTATTAGGGGGGTATTAGGGGCATTAAGGAAGGCATAATGGGGGGAGGGGGTGATATTAATGGTTTGGTAGATATATATAATGTGATTTGAAAAGACCAGCAGATCAGATCGACACTAGTCCAATTCCTACTACCCTATAGAGGAATAGAAAAGAAAAGAGAGAGAGATAGGAAAGGGAAGGAAAGGGATTATGATAAGAGGAGAGGGCGGGGGGAAAAGAAGAGAAAAAAGGAAAGGGAAAGGAAAAAGATATAAAAAAGTCGTCACCAATTACAAAACACATATAACACAAGAAACGAAGAAACCCGCCACCACTACCACCACCACCACCACCACCACCACTACCACACCACCACTACCACCACCTCTCTCTCTCCTCCACCCAAGTGCAAATGTAGATTCAAAAAAAAATCAAAAAAAAAATCAAGAAAATCAAAAACCCACCTTCTTCTTCCTATCCTTCATGATATAGAACAGCAAATATCCTACGCCGACTACTCCCGCCACGACCGAATACGCAATCAAGGCACTGGTGGGAGCGTGCGTCCTTGGCAGCGACAGCCCAACCCCACCGTTGACGATACCAGCAACTATTACGAAACGTCCGAACCAGATGTGCCCGTGACTCCAGGGGCTCCGCTTCTGGGTCTTCAGGTACACACTGTGATGGATTTGACCGAGCGATGCTTGCACAACTAAGAGCGCGATTATGACTGTGCCACAGTATTGGTGGGGTATTTGGTAATGCTGTATTATTCGTTATTGGCTATTGATATTTTACGCCGGACCCGGCAGGAAGAGAAGGGAGGGAGGGAGGGGGGGAGGGAGGAGGCGTACAGATTCAGACAACTCGCTCCGCCAAATGCCCATTCCCATGCCCACCACTGCCAATATAAAGCTTAGGATTTGCATGCCGCGGTGGAGAGCAAAGGCGTTCGGTATACGGTTGTTCAGAAGGCGGATTAGTGCTGCGCCGAAGGGGAAGCAGAGGATGAAGACTACGCCCATTATGACACCTGCATATGTTCACCATGGTTTTTGATTATTATTTGATCCTCTCTTCTTCGGTTTGACCTTTTCAAAATGCAAGCAAACAATGCGGGATAAGCAAATTGGGAAGTGGAGTGGTAGAGGCTTTTCTCTTTTTGTAACCCTTTAGGAAAGGGGGGTTCGCCCTGGGTATCATACGACCAAAATGAATGAGTAGATGTGCGGTGGTAAAGGACGATCGATCCTCCGCCATCTTTGGTATCAAGGAGATTAGACACTATAAAATAAAGTTGGAAGAAATGTGTAGCTGTGGGTGCACAATCCAGGCACGGTGATGGGTATCGTATGGTAATCCTGCCAGTCACACCAAGATAAAAAAGAAATTTAAAAAAAACAAAACAACCCAGGTGCCAATCCTACAACAACCAAGAACAAACAGCATAACTCGCAAGGCTGAGTATCATACCATGCGCAATAAGAACTTTGTCGGCCTTCGTGAATGGCGCCGCGATACTTTTACTCGAACTCGAACTCCCAGAGCTGCTACTCCCAGAGCTGCTACTCCCAGAACTGCCACTCCCAGAGCTGCCACTCCCAGAGCTGCCATTCCCAGAGCCGCCACTCCCAGAGCTGCCATTCCCAGAGCTGCCATTCCCAGAGCTGCCACTCCCAGAGGAGCCACTAGTGGTCACAAATGGGTTCTGCGAATTACCCCCGGTGGCCCGTGTCAGATCGAGGCCGTAAAAGCCGTTCTGGACGTGCTGGTTGAGGGATTGGGATGGGGAGCTTGAGGTGACCTTCTGGTTACCCACGGCCCAGATGAAGTTTTGACTTGTCGAGCCCACGTTGAGGCTGCCGCCATCCCAGGTTCTACAATTGCTGCCTTTGGGGATGTCAGTGTATGGCTATGGGAATAGGGGAAAAGGGAAGGGGAAGGAACATTTGATATTTGCGGTCATCGTTCCATCCTGGACTCCGCTACCCCCGAGTAGTTGAAAGTTTATTGATGAATCGTATTTTGGTTCGACTTCACCCCTAGATCGTTCCATCCTCGTTGTCAGTACCTAAATCCCCCCCCTATCCCACGAAGAGCCACAAAGATGGAGGCGCAAAAAACCTACTTGCCAAGTCTAGGCGAAACCGTGACGTTCCCATTCCCATTTTGATAAATAACAAAGATCAAGGCACCCTTCATACCCGAGCCAATTCCTGTCCCGGCCCATCCTGCACTCGTGGGTCCCTGAATCTGCAAGAAGACATCCTCCCCAGAGGCTGGGATATTCCAGTTGACGGAAAACTTCAACGAACCCTGGGGGCTGTAGCCTTGCACTGGCGATGAAGAGTCCTGCGCGTACGTGAGTGTCACTGTAGCAGAGTAAAAACAAGTTTCGTTAGCACTCTTTGTATTTCCTCATCTCTGTGCGTTGTTACGTTGTGGTCCAGGCAAACGGCAGGCAGGCAGGCAAGGTAAGCTGAGGAAGGAAGGGAAGGAAAAGGGACCAACGAACCAGCAGAGATCACCGTCGTGGCAACCAAGCTCTTAAAAGAAACCATTTCCTCAGCCCTCGATGTTCTTTGCGTGCGGTCGTATGTTCTATTATGGTCGAATGGATCGCGTGATGGACTGTATACCCGGTACAGCAATGTTTTCAACGGACCGGATGGATAAACGAGCGGACAAACAGACAGATATATGAAATGAAGGGAGGGGTCAAGTAAGGCAGAGAGAGGGGGGGGGGGCAGGGACAGCGCTTCATATATTATATATCTGTCAGAGAAAAGAAGAAGAAAGGGGGACTTTCTTATTTGCTCCGCTCACTCTTCTAATAAAGCACCGTCCTTCCAAAAAGAAAAAAAGCAATCACGACGGTGAACAACTAAACTAAACTCGACCAGCTGGCGACTGTCAGTTAACCCTGCTCTCCTCGCCTTCCCCCCTCCTTTCCTCCAAAACGGGCTGCAAAAAAGGAAAAAAATAAACTGAGACATGGGGAGTTGGAAGTGAAAAAAAAGTTACCAGGGGAGGAAAGGGACAAACTGAACATAGTCTAAGCCAAGCTGGTCAGCGCTAGGCTTCCAACCTAGCCCTGTAAAACATGAAGAATAGCTACAATGAGTGATTGGTTGCTATCCTAAAAGGGGTCTTAAAGTTAGATCTCAGAAGGAAAAAGCTGTGCATCCTGCTGACGCGGAAGGGATATCATTGGTTACTGGGTCTGGGGCTGAGTAAGCCACCACAAAAGAAAAAGCAAAAGCCATAAGCTCTTTCGCAACGAGTGGAGTGCGGGTCACCCTTCAGGTGGGCTTGCCGAGCCTTCCGGGCTAGGCTGGAAGGCAATGGTTAGATTTGATAGGGAGATGTTTTTTCTTCTTTTCAAGATATCGGGGAAGCGAGGTTGCTGAATTTGCTATCATGATAAAAACAAAAAAAACTGGTCGTCGATCGCACTGGGTGCATCCAGCCTCAGTCTCAGTGCACACTGCACAGCTATTCCGGGAGCTTGGGAAACCTTAACTCACACAAACATGATGACAGCCCATGCACCAAGCGGACCAGCCACAGTCGCAGTTATTTCATGCACAGTGAACACCCCCCACCCCCACCACCTCCCAGAACGGCAGATAGTTAGTTCTATGCATATCACATCATAACCCCATGGCAGGGCCAAGAAGCGAGAGGCGAAACAAGAAACTAAGGAACTCACAATTGCGATCTCAATCACCTCACCTCGTATATCTCTTGTCAATCGGGGAGGGGGAAACAAGGCCCCTCGGGGTAACCCGTCCGTCTGACTGCGAGTACGCAATCTTTAACATATCATGCTCAACTCGACTCTTTAAGGAAGGAAGGAAGGAAAGTTCATGTGGATACGGTAACAATGCTCGTCGGACTACGAGTACAGTACTCGTACAACTGATGTGCACAGTATACGCACTAATACCAACCGGACCCGCCCCCGCCCCCGTCCCGTACGAAGCGGACAGGGCACGTGGGAGTCCCAGGTTCAAGTACCGGTACTCGTACAGTACTCGGGCATGGACGTGGGTGATCGGATCGGATAGCCAGGGATTCCAGAGACCTGAACTTACTGCCTTCGTAGGAAATAAAAGAATGAATTTGGCATCGAAATTGCTCAAACAAGCAAGAAGCTTTGATGCCTCTAATCCCTGGCTGTCCGATCACCCACGTCCATACCCGAGTACCTATCATGCAAAGTACCGCCAACATCCCAACTATTCATTCATTCATAATTCGTCCATTCATTCACAAGTGCCCTATCATACATTGCATATATATATATATATATATAGATATATATATACTCGAGTACAGAATTCTAGGCATAAATCCTAGCCCCATGAAATCCAACGAGATAAAGTCTATGGTATCTACCGTAGCTAGCAAGAACCAATTAAAACAAAAACCCTACAGCACTTCGCGCAATGACCCCATTCCAATACCAACCGACCAGTACGGTATCATAGAGGCACATCCAAAAAAACAATTATCTCAAAAGATCCTTTACTTTACTTTTTATTTCCCTTCCGCTTCTGTAAATAGATTATTGTTGTTCTCGAGGTGCAGTATGATATGATATAATAACTTTTTTACTTTACAAATAGTACAAGGAGGGAGGGGGGGGGGTACGGTAACAGCGATCGGTAACTGTAATAATATTAGAACTTTTACGGATGTGGGGTGTGTACGCGTACTCCACTCCACTCCTTCACTCCTTCACTCCACTCTACTAACACCTTGGCGTGATGTGCATTTGTGCGTTGCGTTGCATATGTTGCATATCCATCCATACATATTTAATTCTTACTATCATATCATACAACAACAACCACCTGCCTTGCCTTTGCCTGCCTGCCAAACCCTACGTATAATAATACTGTGCGTTGCTCGCTCATTGCTGTTCGGACTCGCCATCTTGGCATTTTGCACAGCCTACTTGCCTAGACTTTGATAACCATATGATAACCTGCCGACCCTGACCTGCATCGAAGCGATGGGCTATTTGGGAGGGGAGGGGGATTTGCAAGAGTTTATCATACGGGATGTATGATACGGCACTCAACCGCCTTAGTTATCGCAAGACATACGGCAACCCTTGTCTCAAGGGAGGTTCCGTTATGGGGATGGGGTTACGAATTTTTTGCTCTATCATACCAAGGAACTTCAAGTCTACCATACGATAAGGATTTCGAGCACCTTTGCTTCTATCTGAACTAATAGTGGAGGGCAGTGCTGTGGTATAGGATGGAAGTTGGGAGGTACAAAAAAGTACGGTAGCTATATTACTACGAGTATACCGGTAGTAACTGTACGAGTACGAGTACGAGTACGGTACCTACCGGTTACTCGTAGTGGGGGACGAATCCCGCCACCTATTCTTCCGCCATCAAAAATAATATCGAAACACATAATTTCACCGCCATGATGTCCGTTTTTCATTTCCTTTCCTTTCGTACAAGATGTTCGAGTGCTCGTCAAGTACCGAATTGCGATGCATAGGTTTTCACCATACCGGTAGTCAATCGCTCCGCGTACCGCACCTCTAGAATGGGAAGGGGAGGGGGGGGGCGTCCGTCCTCAACTGCACTATATTATCTAGGTTGGCGTATCGCGCATTTCTAGCAAGAGAGAAAAAAGCCATTGTAAAAATTTTGAGAGTCAAAGCAAGTAGAAGCAGATAAGAGATGACATTCAGTAAGTACTCCAGGCGCTCGGGTACTATGCAGGTAGGACATCACTAGAAACGTGAGAGATATAAGGCGGAGGAAAAAAAAATTAAGACTGTAAATCAACAGGCCGGACTACACGGCATTTATGAACCTTCACTAACTTTTTCGTCGGGCCTCCATCCCGCCCAACCGCCCTCCCGCAAACACCAGTTTAATTCCCAACCCAAACATTGCAAACTCCGACAAGCACCCGATTTGAAAACAAAACAATACCTTTTAGAGAGGAAAGGACAGGTAAACTTAAAGAAAAATGCAACAAAAAATCTAAATGAAAAGGATGAAGGAAAAAACTCCGACCCAATGATGGCAATGTCTTTGCCGACCATTTATGATATTCCCTGCTGGGGGTGTTTCTCAAGATGGAGACTTGGTGCACTCCCGCCCTTTTGGTTTCCCCTCCTCGCGTTGCGCCGTGTCTGCTTTTCGCTTTGCGGTAATGACAGGAATTGCATATTCTATGACAGCCTAGATACCCACCCCCCCACCCCCGAGAATAGAAGCGGTGGTTCATGTCATGGGTAGGGATACGCTCCTCAGAGTTCCCTTTCTCTTAATTTTTTTGGCGCTGTTTTTCTTTTTCCTTCTTTCCACATTTTTTCCTAGCCACCCGTAAGCAAATCAAAAGCACAGCAAGCACAGCAATTGGATTTCCCTGTTGATCCGGAATATGTGTTAGAACACACATCTGGCGGAAAACGGGGGGAGAAGAAAATATTACCTTCAAACTTGGCATTCGGTTAATGCTGGGAACTTGCCCGCATTACGGCCTTCGTCGAGGACATTCTTAAAGAAGTTAGATGAACGGATATTTTTCTGCTCCACGCAGTCGTGGTAGTGGACCGGTTCAATCCGGCACCGCTGCAATTCGCGAAATCCGTCCTGCCACAAATGGTGGCATGCAAGAAAGATCTTGATGTCCATATTCTGTAGACTCTGGCCGTATTTGCTAAGGGCATGACAGAGATCTACGCCAATCTCTTGCTCTCTCTTGGATACGTTTCCGTAGTGGTTGATCCAAATCCAGAATGAGAGGCGTGTCAACTGGTTGGGTATTTTTCCCAACATCCGCGCAATACCTAGAAACAAAGATTAGTGACAGTGACACTAGGACGGAAATTAGTAAGACAGGAACATACCTTTGGATGTAACTAATGGACAATCGATAATGAGTAGATCATTTAGGCTACTAAGTTTCCTACAGAGTAGGAGGAGGATGTCATCAGTAATCTCGTAGGACCTAGTGAGATGAATCTGGGTTAATTTGAAGGTAGACGCTTTTTCACTGTGGAATATGTTTTCAGGGATCCTGATAATTGTGGGAGCATTCCTCAGAGAAAGGTCCTGATCTTGCGTAATCACAAGTTTCTTTAACTCAGGTGTATTCCTAATAATGTTTTCCCAGACTCTCTCTCCTGTTGCAATTCTCTCGCCCCCATCCCTCATACGAACCTCCCTAAGGTTCGGGAACTTCTGCATTGACACTAGTTTGTTGAAGGCGGGGACAACGTTAGGCATCTCAATAGACATGACGTGGATGAGAGAGCATCCTTGCATTATGTCCGACAGCAAACGAAGAGTATCGACTTGCTCCACAGGAATGGTTCTAGAGTTGCGGTCACGGTTGTTGTAGTTTTGGTAGCTCGCTTGTGGGTTGAGTGGCCGCACGGATATTCGTAGGGACCGAACTAAAGCTCCTATATTTTGATTCTGGGATACAGTACGTGCGAATAGCTCCAAACTCGACCACTCACTCAAATTGACGTATTTGCATAGGATCTCTTGACCAAGAGTGCGCCAACGGTGACAAGTCCTAAGCACGCTGCAAAGGCCCTTATATCGAATCTTGTTGAAGGTTGAGGGGGCCTCAAAGCTGTACCCGTATGTGAGGTCCTTCGTTTTGACCTGGACTTCTGGTAGGACACCGTCCGCAGCATAACTAAATATTGCATGGAGCACTTCGTCCGGTAACTTCCTGATACCACCGCAATCCCTAAGGGAACACCCACGAGAAATGCTTCCGTTTGCATCACCGTTATTACGAGACCGAGGTGGGTTTCGGTTGTGGCCCTTGAATACAGCCAACTTGCCATTGACTCCTTCGGACATAGTTGGCTCGCTATTTCTGTTTACGGGCATGGGCGGTTTGCTGACTTTGTGATGGGATACGGGCGGTTTCCTAGCTTTGTTTTCTGGAGCAGGTTGTTTGGCAAAGCTGTTCCCGGATGTCTGTGGCTCGCCAGCGTTGCTCGCCAGCATAGGTGACTCCCAATTTTTGCCTTCAGACGTTCCGGGCGATTCCTTTAACTCCTTTGCCCTATACCTTTTCGGACTGCGCAATTTCCTAGCTTCTTGTCTTCGGGGGTTCGGGGAGCTACCTGGAGCCTCGGGTAGTTCAAATACGCGCCCCACAGGTGACACCGAGGATCCAGTTTTATTTTCGACTGCTCCATCAAAGCTCCCAATAACAGCTCGATTGAGAGGAACACCCATATTCCACTCGTCATCAGTAAGGCCAGTCTGGGAGGATTTCTTATCCCAATCCCACTCCAAAGTACTAGGCGTCTCATTCCCGGAATCGGACTCATTCATCCACGGGAGATCCTCTTCGCTCTCCGAGTCACTTTGTTGAGAGCTAGACTCTCCTTTAGCAGAAAACTGACCAGGCTTCTGCAGGCTCACAGCAAGTGCCATCTTGGCTTTCTGAAACATTGTTAGTTGAGGGAGGCGTGAAAGGGGAAATACACGTACATCTCGAGGCATGAGGCAAGGCGTTTGCGAGCCACCGGGAGGCCCGAGAGGCTTTTCTGGTTTTGGGGGAACTGTTATTCCGAAATGGTTGGTAATGTTCCGAGAAGAGCACTCCTTGGCAGTATTGGTATGGCACTTGATTGACTTGCTTCCTGCTTGAATACAATCCCCAGTTTTTCGAATAGCGAGAGAGCCTTTGTCGTCCAATCGAGTGGATTGACGCTTTTCTCCCGATAGAGGGGGGAGGCTATCCGGTAGTGAAGAAGTCAAAGAGCTTAGATCAGAACTAATGGAAGGGGCTGAGTCATTGGCGGTAGGAAGTATCATCGCTCCTTCAACAACATCCGGCGCCTCGCAAGGAATATAGGCCTTTGTTACCGGTTTTTTGACAACGGGCTCAAGTAGAGTTTCACTCTTTTCACTTCTTCGAGAAAATTCACCGTTCGCACGTTCGAGTGCTCTCGCGTTGGGATAAAAAGTGGCGTTGCTTTCGGGGAAAGGTCCCCCATGCTTTATCGTAGTCAAATATAAAGGCTCAACAGTCACAGTGCTAGCTATACCCGTTGAGGCCCTTGTAGAGACCGCTGCAGTAAACTCCGAGCGATCGCTAGAAACGCCACTCTTCTTCTTCTCGAGGGAAGTTCTATCGGCATCCGCGGGGTTCGCCCGGAATTGACCATTGTACCTGTTTCCCGAGCAAGCGCCCCGACGGCCCCCTAGAATACCACAAGCACTGTCATTGCTGCTCAATTGGTTCTTCGATGGATAACCTCCTCCGTGCTCCTTTGAAGTCACCTCTGGGGGACAGGGAGAAGCTCCACCAGAGGAGACACTGTATTCACTCATGGCACTAGCGGTCTGATTGTAAGAGCAGTGCGGATTTTGAGAAACATCCCCAGGGCCCCATCCCGAGGGGCCTTGACTCGGAATAGAAATCCCTCTGGAGGCTTTTTTGATAAAACCGTCGGATACCTCATTCTTTGGACTGACTTCGGGCTTAATTTTTCCGGAGTCAAACCCGCGAAAGCGAACCGGATCCAACTGCCAGAACATGGACCGGTGAGTCTCGACAGTGTATCTGAGCTGGGAAAAATCCCGTCTCTGATCGGCCTGAAGGAGGAAACCCAGATGGCCATATTTCTCCTGGATAGCATCTGGATCTGATGCATACTGCCTCGCGAACCTGTCCAAGAGGCGGACACCGCCACTTGATATTTGAAACAATTCGTCTTCCTCGGTGTTGCGATCAAAATTCTCTGAACACGGGGTCTTTAGGAATTTCTTGAGTGAGTCCGAAATGGGCGGTTTCGGCTCAATACCTCGGCCAATTGTTCGAGATTCTTCAACCAGGTGGTTAGAGTCACTAGCTATCACTCGCGTATGGTAAGCCGTCGGAGGCAGAGGAGCCCTGGGGCTGCGAAAATCGCATCCACCGCTGGACGGATTCCTATACTTAAGATTGCCCTGAGGAATAGGCTTGGCTTGACAAGTAGTTTTCGGAGGCTCGACGTTGATGGATCTAGTTTTGTTATCTACTCTCGTAGTGTTTGGTGTCTTGGCAGCAACATCAGCTTTCCGCTTTGGGGGGTGAAAACATGGGGGTAGGGTGTCAACGGCCGAAGCTTCGGGACCCAGAATCTCCAAAGACACACCCCCATCATTCTTGCCATCATTGGTATTATCGCCCAACTGGCTCAATTCAACCTTGGTCTCTCTTGGGACTGCCCGTGCGTCATGTGTAGTAAGCAATGACCTTCTGTTTCTCCAGTCGTCTCTCTCCTTAGAATGAGCTATATTCTGTACGTGGTCGGAGTATGCGACAGGCGGCCTGGGAGGAAGACGCGGTGCGTTTACGGCACTAACCCTGTCGTTTCCCTTGACTATAGTAGATCTCTCATGAGCTAAATGAGAGCCTCTGCTGTTCTCCCATCTCGAATTTTTCGCGTGAGAGGCGATACCGCCGCCCTCTCCACCACTTGACCTTGCGGGCGGGTTTGACACAGCCTTCGACCTGGCTATGGAAGAAGCCTTGTCATTATCCTGGGCCTTCGGCATGCCCGAATGGACGAAAACAGGTCGCTCCGGAGCCACAGAGGAGGTGCAGCCGATCCCACTGCTTCTAGACCTTCCTGAGACTTTTGGTGCACTCTTGGCTGGGACAAGCATAGGCTTCTTACTATGAGAGAGTTTGCAGTTAGTTCCTAAAGGGCATTTATCTACATGCGCTATTAGTATTTCACTTTAGCTCGAAAACGAGGAAATCAGTCACTACCTCTTAATGTAAGGTAATCATTGCATGGCGGAACAATATCCTCGCCCGGCAAAGCATCGCGATGCTCAAAACCACAATCCAGACGACTACATTTCCCTATCCCAAGCAATCGTAATCAGTAAGTGGGAAGGGGAATCGGGTGGGGTAGAGCCATGGTGTTTGCTATAAAATCTCATGTAGAAATAAAGGGATGTGGAGCTGGGCAAAATCCGTTACGCTTGCTTACCATATCTATACCACTTATCGCAGAGAGCTGAGCCATTGGCATGTTTCGAACGAGGACCACCGGTAGCGGCTCCTGAAACTTGAGCCATGATCAATTGACAATTGAACGGGGCTCGAAGAGAGTGTCCTGACGAAAAAAATGTGTTGAGCAAGACAAGTAGTGAAGAATTTGAAGTTGAGATGTGAAGGTGATTGTTAGAGGGTAGAGGTTGGTTGAACACTGCGGAAGCTTAGAAGTTGATAAGGATGATATATCGATGTCGCCCCAAGGAAGAGTAAAGCGGAATGTGAACAAAAAGGAAGAAAGAAAAAAGAAAAAAAAACCCTAAAATTTCCCGTATAGGTGGTTTCTTCTAGATGGCTACCGAATCGTCCCTCACTTGCGAAAAAGTGGCAGTCAAACTTGTGACGGTCAATGTTCGAATTTGGTGGGAAAATGTGGGGTGGTGAGAGAATTTTATATTTAGAGAAAATAGAACAGAGAAAATGGATTAATAGGGAAGGTGTATACGAATCCTCTCCGCAAAGAGAGTGGATGAAAGGGAGGTATAGAAGGAAGAGAAGATGAGAGTTGTGGTGAGGGGATTGTGGAGAAGATAAATAGGATCGAGATGAGGACAGGCAGCAACAAGGGAGGGGCAAGACTTCGATGCCGAGACGAAAGAGGTAAGAGGGTTAAGGACAAAGATAGGGATAAGAATGTGGGTTTCTCTTTTTCAATTATTATTTTTTTTTTTCCGGAGAAGGTAAGGAGTGGAAGGCGAAGGAAGTGCCTTGTTGAGGGAACGTGTAGAGCTACAAAGTTGATGGAATATTTAAAGATGGAAGTTGAACAGGCAGGAAGATTATGATATGATGGGAGAAGATGATAAAATTGTGGGGGGGGGGAAGTTACGGCGGGACCAACATGGTAAACCTGACTTGACGTTGACTCTGCTGAAAGGGGAGAAGCGGGAAGCGATGGTTGATCGCGCCTTCCCACCCGTTACCTTACTCCATTAACAGAAACCGAGGCTCCGTTGGTGGTTGGTGGTGGGGGGGGGGGTAAGGTAAGGTCTTCTTCTCGATGGGAGATTTTTTTGGGCGAGGAGGTTAAGGTTAAGGCCAGAACAAAGGAAAGGCTCGGCAAGCCTACGGCAGTAACCCCAAGGGTGGGATATTATAGGTGGTCGCAACCTGTCAATCGCAAAATGTCTGATCTGACGACAAGGATTGGCATAAACTCTAGGCACCAGAGGGAATACTGTCAGATGTGAGACAATGGCGGTATAACAAACTGCTATTATGGCTTAGTCTATACAGTATCCTACATCCCCCCCAAGTCTAACCCCACAACTGCCCACGAAACGATCTATGATACCATGAAAAATGTGCCAGAGAAACATGGTGTTATCCGATCGTTGGGATGCCACCAGATTCGGGTGACCGTTCGAGCACTGTACCGTACATGCACTGTAGAAACGAAGAGTGTGCAGCCTATCGTAGAACCGATCCCTAACAGAACACGTGTAAAGGTCCATAGAACCACAAAGGTTCCTGCTCAAGTGGGTCGCCTTGGTATCGTATCATACCAGTACTGTACATTTGCAGCCCAATATCATACCCAATGGTGGGATACTCAATGTATCCTTTGACCCCAAATGCTTGAAACAAACTATGAGTGGCTGCTACCCGACATCTAAATCCTATGTACGGTACAAGTACAGTACGAGGGAGGAGTTCCGTTACACCACAGAAATCTCTTCCTGGATACCTGACCAGAGTGCTGTAATACCTACGGATCCAATCCATGCAATGTACGGTACGACAGCTAAATGGTGCTCGCTCGCTCGCTCAAGTCTGGTACCGAACAGTGCCAGCATGCCCAGCTCATGGTCGTGGGTGATGTGAGTGATCCATCTTATCAGAGCTACATTATACTACGTGCTTAAAAATGACAGTGCTGCACCCAAAGGGACGTTGAAAGATTAGAAGGGGAGAAAGACCTCCAAAACCTATCATTTTCCCTTGATCCCCCAGAGCCCTCTTTTGTCTCTAGACTTTTTATTGCGCGGCAAAATGCGGCACAATAACAGCCCCGAACAAAAAAAAAAAATTCCCGATCTGTCTCACTACCACCACCCGCCGGCCTGAAAAGCATCGAATTGCGCTATTCCAAACATGGCCTATTGGCACAACAGCCTCCGCCCTGGGATCGAAGAAAGTTCTACGCCGGCATCGTGCCAGCATAAGTGTCACCCACCGACTCGACCTTTCTACTCTTCAAAACTTATTGCACACCCGCTCTGATAGCTATCAGATTGGTAGTGAAGGGGCCATCTTCCCTGCTCCCTACCATCCTGTGCGTCCCCTTTGATTCCCCTCCCCCGTATATAAATAGAAATCCAATGACATGTCATTGGACTAGGGCATAGAAACCGAACAATCTACTCACCGTGTTACGCCGGCATCTCGATGATGATTGAGTTTGTTGTTATCTTGGGAGATGAATTGCATCCCGCATGACACGAGCACGGTATCTATCCACGTATGCATCACGACCAGATGAAAGCTCATTGCACCTCGTTATAAGGAACGCCAGGAGTTTGGGGGGGCTTCCATTCGCTATAGGGAGATTTTGGAAGAAATTCCTTACAGGTCCATTTGAATGCATGGTGTATATTTACCAATAGATTCATTCGTAGTAGCGAGGTTCCGGTATAAAGGATTCCGTTATAACGAGGTGCGACTGTACCTGGGCGAAAAGTACAAGTATGCAAGGACCTGTTTGGCAAAAATGGGACCGTTCCGTTGGGCGACCGTTTCTGCAGTGAAAATTGCCTACTCTGCATTGTAAAATGGAAGGGGAATTGGCAATTTGTATGGGGGGATGGAACGGAACCATTGAAACCAAACAGGCCCTAAGTCTGTCAAAGTCCCTTCGATTGGCTCCAGTACTCGAGTACCTTCTCGACCACTCAGAGGATGATATATATGCTCCCGCCACTGCGCCAAGAGTTCACATACTTTTTTACGTTTCTATTGTTTTTATAACGCGTTTATTCTCTTCTGGCTTTCTGTGGCTCTAAACCACATTATCTCTCCTCCAAACCCTCTACCTTCTTCCCTCCCTCCATCCAAACCCCATTCTCTAGCCATCTCTCGTTCTGCCTAATCTTCCTGACCCGGGTTATGCCACTTACACCAGGTGACATCCTAGGAGTTAAGACAGACTTTTTTCCTTCACTAAAAATTAGCGTCTACAGGATGGGCTATTCGGCTGCATAATTCGCGTTACACATCTGATTTCGACCAATCAGACTTCGACAGACATTTGCGCACACCCAAGTAGAGTCGGACCTCGTTAAGGAACCCCGAAAGTTCAAGATTTTCCAAGACTTTTTTGTTTGTTATAGCGAAGTTTTGGAAGAAATTCCTTCTCCGAGGTCCGTTTGTATTAGAGCAGAGGTGTATATTCTCAGAAGATTCATTTGTAATAGCGAGTTCCCAGTATGCGACTGTAAATTCACTAGAGTAGCTGCGAGGCACTGTTCCTTATAGACAAAGATTCACTACTCGAGTAGAAGGGTTCATTATAGCCAGGCGCAACTGGTACCGGTATTACCAGTTATTTCCTTTTTTTCCCTCTCCCCCCTCTTAGCGGATGCAGCGGGCAGGCTATTTTAGTCCCCCGGTACTACAATATATCCTCCATTCAAAATCATCCATGCCACGCGGGGCTGAAAATGTACAGGTAACTGATAGATTGACAACGAGCATGGAGAGGTAACGGAAATTTAGCGTGATATAAAGCAATGGATGGGTTGTTGGATGAGATTCCGGGGGTGAAAGTACCGTACTGTATCTCTTCAGGTTTGGCGTGCACCTACGGTACCTCACCTGCAGATCGTAACCCCCCGTGCAGATCCGCACACCACACCAAGAACTCCCCAGTAAATCCTCTAACTTTGTCGTTACAAGTAGCACCAAGAGAAAGCTTGGTAGGGATGCTGCAACTGGGCCGAAATGACTTGGTTTCGCCGAGACTGTTGGTGGGCCGTGGATCCGCCGCCTGCTGTGGCTGTTGCCGCCCTTCCTGACGACTGCAGATGAACTCGACCATTTTTTCCTCCCGCCCAGCACCCTCACCGCCTCATCCTCCCTCCTAGGATTTCTCTTCTAATCTAATCTTCCCTCGATCACTCCTATTTGTTAAACGCCCCCCCCCCCCAACAATGTCTACCACTGTTACCATTGATAAATCCTACTTTGAAACACTTCTGCGGAAGGCGAATGTAAGTAGAGACACTCTCCCTCCATCTCAAGAGTTTGCTACCAAATTTCAAGCTTTCTCGAGTCGTGAGGCGGGGTGCAAACGCACGGGAAAAAAAGAGTGCTGATTCGGCTTGAGGCAGGTGCATGGGAGCGAGCCTGATAGCAACGGGGATACGAATGTTGTAACAGTTACAAGAGATCACCTTGAAAACTTGGTCGAGACAGCAAAGGAGTACAGTAATAACCCCTCTCTATTGTTTGCACTGGAATCTTATGGCGAATTACTGGGATGTGGGTTGCCGAGAGGTTCGTCACTTTCCAAACAAAGGTGGCTGATAACATGGCTATTTTAGAGGCCCTGCGTACTGCTCTTATCCGCGGGGGTGTTACCGTCGAGAATCTCGAGGTTTCTGCCACCTCCTCCTTTCACACCTTTCCGCTAACACTCTGTCTAACAGCTTCTTATCAACGCGGGACTTGATAGGACGGACGCCCACAATCCTAGCGAACGGAATGGTCGTAGAAGCTCTCAGCCCTTGACAACACCCTCTGAGAATGGCGGTGTCAGCTTGAACTATGATCAACTTAGCTCCTCTGCAGTTCAGAGCTTTCCAACATCATCGACCTCCTTCCGAACCCAGCCGCAACATTTTTACACCAGTCAGCCCTCCCACGGATACCCTAACAGCGGGCTCGGTCATGATAGTTATCGAGAACCGGATGATTATGCAGGTAGTGATGGAACAGAAAGGCAGGATAGTCCGGGATTCAAACGGGGAGGTATAGGCGGTGGTGGTAATGGCTATAAAAATGATTCTGTTGGAAATAGAACATTGTTCTTTTCACGTCTTCCTGAGAAGGTCACATATTCCAGCTTCCTAGAGGTCATCAGGGGCGGAATGGTTGTTGATGCCTGGATGAAACCAGGCGATCACTGCGGATCCATTTCATTTTTGCATCCCCAATCTGCTGAGGCCTTTTATAGATATGCAAAGAAGAATGATGTCTACATCGACGGTCGCAGGGTGAGCCTCAGCACTGAGTTCAAGCGTCTGATGCGTCAGCAATGGCAACTAATGGTAGTAGGTCAACGTCGAATGGCGTGAGCAAGCCCGCCAATTTGTTGTATTGCCAAATATACTTCGGCAAATACACTCTGGAGCCACTCGCAATCTCCACTTGAGAAACATCCCCTCTACATTGACCGAGACTCGCTTGAGAGATGACCTCGACCACATCGCCAACCTTTCCATCGAAAAGATTGTATTTGACAAGCCCAGGAACTCTGTTCAAGTTAACCTTAACTCTGTCTGTGTAGCTTGCTTTGCTAGGACGTGCCTCAAGTCCAGGGCTTATTACAAGGGCACTAAAATTGAGTTCGGTGCCGATGAATGTGCCAAATCTCTCCCGGATTTCAAGGCCTACAAGCCAAAACAGGAGCCTAAAACGAAGCCAGAACGAAAGATATCTAATCGCTTCGACGCACTCGCACTTGATGGCGGAGAAAACAGTTGGGATACCAGTGATGATGATGCGGAGGAAACAGAAGACTGGGCAGACAGCGTTACCAACGGGGGTGGAAAGGACGGCGGTTGGTGATTCCCGATTGGATTGGGATGTCGCGGATTTTATCGGGACACTCTTCGTTTCCTTCTCTAGCCCGTCTTGCCTTCTCCAGTTTACCTCCGAACTGGCAGCTGGTCATCATACTTTCCTCCCATAAACCAGATATTTCACCTTTTCTCCCCGTCTGCTTTTGTTGGTGTCTCACTTTCGGTCCCTGGAGGCTCTCGTCTTTTTTTTTTTTTTAATACCCCTTTCCTTTGAAGTTCAGTTTGTTTGCTATACCACTGTGACACGTACCGCTGAAATCTCTCTCGCCCCCCTCCTTTCTCCTTTTCCATTCTATGTAATCCCCATTCGCCGTTTTTCTCCTTCCACCGTACTTGTATTGTAACCTGGTGTTCATATCACAGCATCAAGCCATACCACAATCCATTTGTCCATGCCTGAGCATTTCTTCTCATCCTTTTTCGGCTTCTCATTCTATACTTTGCTTTCCTAATGCTTTGTCTGTCTTGGCTTGGCTGAAATAACTACGAGGCGTTTTTTAATTGGAGATCCGGGACAGTTGCGTATCAGAAATCTCTCGAAATTTAACCATCTGTGATAACTCATATCAAGGGACAAAAAAGCGCAGGTAACCAGTACATTTCAATCCAACAGGGAAGGCTAGCTCAATCAGACCCCCTCCCTCTCATTCCCATCGGCCACGGTACGAAGGCCTCTACAAACTTAATATCGGCCATATCGCGCCAGGACCCTCCCAGCCATCGCCAGGTATGAAGCATCACTGACACAAGCACAGCGGTGGGCGTGCCGCACCGTCTCCACCCCATCCCATCCTATCTCGTCTCATTTTGCCTCCCCCCAAAAAAGAAAAAAATCTCTACCATTATTGTCACAGTATCTACAGTACAAGTACCCGGGAATCTGTTTTCGCACTGTTAATTTAGGTTAACCTGCGAAATAATCCCAGTTTTGTACGAAAACAAATTCTCGGAGCACTTGTACCGCAAAAACTCGAATAATTGGACCACCAAAAGTGCGGTTAATTTAAGGTGTGGATTGCGAAGTGATCTCCTGTCTTAGTTAATATGGGTTTTATTATTTTTTGGCAGCTGATTGTGGAGATTTTCTCCCTTATTGTCATCATCTATACTCTAATTAGCTGCCAAGAAATGATGAAACCCATACCAAGCGAGACGGAAGGTCGCTTCTCAATCCACACCTTAAATTAACCGCACTTTTGGTGGTCCAATTATTCGAGTTTTTGCGGTATTGTAACCATATCAACATCTACAATTATGGATGTCATTCCCTTCCACAAATGAAAGTGTGAAAAAAGAAAAAAGCCAAAAAAAAGTCTAGCAACAGCACGTTTCGATCGTGCGACCTCCGGGTTATGAGCCCGGCGCGCTTCCGCTGCGCCATGTTGCTGTTTGTGTGTTGAGACTACAGGCTTTGGAGGCTTTGGGGCGACCCTGGCGTCCCTCCACCCGAGTTGGTGGGGTTGAGTATGAGTCAGGACATGGGCCATCACTCGTTCTATTTTCCCAGGGCTGTGTTGCCGCAAGCGGACATACACTCAACAAGGAACCAACCTACCATGCCGGGGGGGGTTGTTGTTGTTGAAAAAAATGGCTTCAATGTGACGAAAATACGTCCGGTGGGCAATAATAGTGCCAGTGGAACGCAGATACCAGCTTGGCTCTGTATATATAGATACTGTACCTCTTACAGGTATACATACCTTGTGCTGGTGCTTAAGTATCAATGCACTGTACAAGAGACATCAGTCAATTCTTATCATTCTTCTTCTTCTTCTATGAACCACCCCGTTCTCAGAATTGACCCGTCATTTACTTTCGCCTCACTCTCTTTCCTCGCACACTAAATTTCCAACGATTGTTTCGTCATGTTTTGTTGATGTGTATTGCGGTGGGGGGGTTCTTCCAGCTCACGGCTAACTTAGTGCGTGGTGGTGTCGGGTTGTACATAATGGTGTAGGGTATAGAGGTGTGAAGGTGGTGAAGCGGGGGGGGGGGCACACATTTAGGGGAGATGCTATAGACTAGGGGATGGTGACATGGGATGAAAAGGACGCCGGCGACGTGGAAGAAAAGCGATCATTTATAGCCACGGGTGTATTGTAGTTGTGAAGAATGAATAAACTCTACTTCGATCTCTCTAATTCATATTTTCCCGGTGCACTTCCGTAGTGATCCACCGCCCTAGCTGACATTTTGAGGTCTGCCAACTTTTCCACTTGGGGTCTTCCTAGGTGAGAGCGCTTGGGAAACGATGGAATGGTGGATATGATATGATTGGGTTCACTGTATGCGCAATTACGCTAGAGAGAGAGAAGCACTGATGAGTCGTCCACCATAAACTGTCCCACGTATTAAGACCCTCCAAGGTTGGTACCGTAGCCCCTTTAGTCTTCCCCGAGATGGAATGTCCGCGGATAGATATGTAAATTGGCTTGCGTGGCTATTCACACTAGAGCCCTCCTCTTCAGTATGTAGGATTAAGGTAGGGGGAACGAGAAGTGGCCACCAGAAAAATCCATCAACAAAGTCATGTTCACAATAGATGGGCACACCTCGCAGGCCTCTAGTCATTCCTATGTGCTCGAAAGTTACCCCCCCCGGCACAGCCACAGGACAGCAATATCTAGTGAAATACCGCGCAAGAGCGGAGGAGTGTCAGCCAGGTGGTGCCCACTGATGCAACAGATAGCTTTCCTCCAGCCTCCTACCACTCGTCAAGATAACAACCGTACACCCTTTCCAAAGAAGGGAATTTTGCACTTTATAGCACACGATTCAATTATTCGAGTCTTTTATTTTATTTTATTTTACGGTATGATATACTTTCGTTCTTCTTCTACCTTACTATATACTCCCCAACACATTTCCAGGCCTTTTCCACCTAGGGGAAATCTACTCCAGTATGATACTACTAGGAATCACAAGTCATGCCATATTACAAAACCCTGTAAATCCATCCATCCATCCATCCAATCGACACAGATCAATTCTCTCGCCCACCTTTTCACACAGAATCACAACCACTCACTCGCCTACCTCAACCTCACCACCCTCAGCCATCACACCGCAGAAGCCGCTACTACATAATTATTTATGTATATAATACCTACAGTAGAAGAGAATCCGCCATATCAATCCGTTTGGAAAACCCAAACCCCACTTTACCACGTCCCAGCAATTCTACTTAAGGGAACCGTAGCTAGCAACCTCCATAGACAACGCAACTCAATACAACTCCAACATCTCCTCCGTCAAACACACCCGAACACGAATCGCGCCACCTCCATCAGCCACTACTCGAAATCCCCTCCCTGGACGAAACGTGGCAAAAAAAGCGTTTCCGAATATCAACTGCCATTGCCTTCAGAGGCTGCAGCATCACTACTTCCTCTGTCAGGGCTCTTGTGTCTGCCTCTAACTTACGTATCTTCTCTTCGCAGCCCCTCTTGTGCGCCTCCGCTCTCTCTCTCAACCCACGCATCTCACCCCTCACCGCTTCAATAGACCCAAGGATCGATATGCCCGGGTCATTCCCGTAGACTATCTTTGGTCTCGCATAGGTTCTAACCTGGACCCGCCGAGCGGATCGAGCCGCCATCATTAGGGACTGTTTCATGGCCGCTAGTTCCCCGGCCGGGTCGGTGCCACCATCGACATTACCAGCAAACGAGACCAGTCACAATCTAGACAATTCATAGATAGTTAGCGAGCAATACCATGATGTGGGTAAGGGGTCGGGGGGAATAGGAACCGTGTTCGGATGAGGAGAACACAGCAAAAACAGAGCCGCTCAGCCCCGTTGAGGGACGTAAAAATAAAAATAAAAACACCTGACCTTACCAGAGGAGGCAACTCCAACGACATAGCACACTGACCGATAGTGCTAGTAGGAGGGAGCAGTGTTGCAAAGAAGGCCTCCGATAATCGAACCCGGGGGGTTAGAAGGGGAGGGGTTTGAATCGGGGCTTCTGGATGTGGGGGTTGAAGGGGGGTTCTTTAATGTCTTAGTAAGCAAAAATAGTAGGAACTCTTATGGGAATTTCTGCCTTCGACCCAGCTGTGTGGGTATTTATTGCTCAGAAGCGGGGGGAGCGGAGTGCTAGTGCCAGTTTATTTGCTTCCTCCGCTACATTTGCTCCCTTTTCCTATCATTTCATCAGTTTCTTTGCTTCCAACTGCCTTCAAATATCACTGCTTACCATTTTGTTAGAAGGGGTTCTATCTTATACAAGTAACCCCCCGTTCGAAAGAGCGCATCCCCAGTCCTTCGATCATTTTTGATCGAGCCCCCCCCCCTTCGTTGCAACATTGATCCCACCTACCTACCTACCCACACAGATGTGTTGTAGAAATGAATGAATGTGCGTGATTGTTTGATTGTTTGCTTGGTCGTTTGTGTCCCAGTGCACTGCACACCACACGCACACGCACACGCACACCTTCCACACGGTATAGCTTGTTTGCAAGGACCCGGGTATGATACGTACGTACCCAACGGATGGAAGGAAGGAAGGAAGGAAATGGTCCACTGTACCCAAGGATCAAAAGCCCAAAGCTTTAAAGCTATAAAAAAAATAAAAAAATAAAAAAGGGGTTGCCGGTTTGTTGGTCGGTGGTGATAACTTTCCCTCGGGGTGGGTTGTGCTAAAGGCGGTTCTTGCATGCGCGGATCTTATCGATCCGAGATTGGCATGCTGCTGCTGCGTCGTGACAGCCTCGGGTAGGCTGAGTTGGTGGTGGTACAGTACAGCACTCAGCACGGGTACAATACCGCAAGAACTCGAATAATTGGACCTCGCGCTAAGAGGTTAACTTAAGGTGTGTATTGCGAAGTGGTCTTATGTCTCAGTTAATATGGGTTTCATTATTTCTTGGCAGCTAATCGCAGTGAAGATGATGTCAACAAGGGAGAAAACTCTGCATGATTAGCTGCCA
>Ga0307509_10001007_pt1 | contig 48484 bp, 49 predicted proteins | sample 10_EM_MG_FD_202245 | JGI IMG/M metagenome (GOLD analysis project Ga0307509, IMG submission 202245) | Populus trichocarpa ectomycorrhiza microbial communities from riparian zone in the Pacific Northwest, United States - 10_EM | ecosystem: Host-associated > Plants > Roots > Unclassified | place... | reverse complement strand
ACCATCTCTCCCCAATATCCGATTGGAGTGAGATAAGACGACTATAAGATATTCCAATACGAAGACGAGATTATAAGTTAATCTCGGAAAGAAGAACACTCTCGGATACTTGAAATAATTAGAACTAGAAGGATAGTTCAAAATATTCGAGTAAGTAAATTGTTACCTATTGCATAAATAACCCCTCTAGGGTAGGATTGTTACAGGTGTTTATGTATATTTGTTTTATGAGCTTTAAAGCAGGTGTTAGTTGGTGTAAACACACCTAACAGAGGCTCTAAAGTGAGAAGAGAGAGAGAAATATTTAGTACTATTGAGGCCTCACTATTTGAGATAGGAATGTCACCACCGGAATAATTCCACCATGGACTCCTGAGGCTCTCTCTTGTACCCGTTCACAACTCCGTCCCACATGTCTAGCAGCCCGTCGAAATGCTCCTCTAATACTTTGTGATAATTTCTCTTGAATATTGTAAACTCCTCTGTTTCCCAGTAACCCTTGTGCCACGTCCTGCGCCGGTCACGGGCTCTGAAGGTTCGCTTATTGGCCCCGCCCAGCCCCCTGGAAATTGATTCTAGGGCCTGACATGAGTTAGTGTGATCACGGGAGTTGCTGGAGGCGAAAGGCCTCGTGATTATACCTTGCACTTGGGAGGCTTTGGCAACTTCTGTGTGTGCAGTTTCGGCATTTTCTTGTCCTGAGGATGCTGTCCCTTATTCCTGCTCAGATGACGCTCTAAGCTCTTCAGCGGAATCTATTTCAACTTTTTCTTTGAGTGCCGCTTCCTCAGGTGTCCAGTCCCTGGAGGCCATGAGAGATTGCTTGAAATCCTAGTGAATCTTGAGGAACTCAGTGAACCAGCATAAAACCTATCACTGAATTAGTCATACAGACTCGTACTTAGACGCTTGAACACTTGCGTGCATGTTTAAAACATCTCTAGTTCCTGGAAAGCCCTTATTAACTTAGTACAAAACCAGAGCATCATATTGACAGTCAAGGTTCCGAATAGTCTTAGCAAGACTGGACTGGACCTGCTAGTCTGGTCGAAAGTCAAGGCTAGTCTAATGGTGGAAATTAGACGGACAGGATGGTCAGGATTAGCAGACCAGACTTATCAAGGATTGGTCCGACCAGGCCCTCCAAGCAAAAGGATATGCACGGCCCTTTGATGCAATCAGCTTCCCATTTTTCATTTTTCTACTTTTCTAACAAGATATTATGTTCAAATAAAATGTTTCTTAAATAAACTCACTGTTTCCATCAATTATAAAATAGAATCTCAAGAGAACCTGTGTGATGATTGTGCTTCGCTTAGATTCGGGGCAGCAAAAATAGCTTCACGAGTATCAAACTTTTTTCAGACTGCAAAGTGAGTGATATTACATGACTACGCAATCTTTTATAAAGACTGGTCTGGGACCAGTCCAGTCATTGACATCAATCTGGACTGAGAAGTCTCGTCCTGCCTCCAAGACTTGACCGGTCGGATAATATACTATTCGGAACCCTGCTCTCGCCTCGCTCCCCTCATCGGGCATCATTTCTAACCCTTTTCCTTCTTTTCCTTACCTCTCTCATGCTGTCCGACACCAAAGATCCAACCTTGTTTTACCTGTTGTTTCAAATTTCATCCCCTTCTTGTCGGAAAATATATGAACCCACATAATAGGCAGGCGTATTATACAATCAAGCACCTTTTAACCTTCCCTCGCCATGATCACACACGATTGTACCAATACAACTGATCTTCTATGCCGATCACAAAACTTCAATGGCCCTAGCTCGAGTTTCACCAGTGATTCCTGAGATCGCCTGAGCCCGCTGCGTCGCTGGCTGGACTGGCCCGACCCTGGTACAATGACCATGCCGAACACTCTTGAGGCGATCGGAACCTGGGGACGATACCTGCCAGTAGAAGGAAGGTGTTAGGGGTATTCCACAAAATCCAGTTACTACTGTGATATCGCCAGTGCCATCACCAGAATATTCATTGCCTCCCTCACACCAAATACTCCAAAGATTCACTTATTCTTACCCTGGGGTGCTTTCCGAATCCCCTCACCTCTGGCCCTCAATATTACTCAATACTGGAACCCCTTACAAAGAAAATGACTTGAACTAGTGGGGCAACCACATCTTCCCACAACGGGTGATAAACACAGTATCCCGTTGTGGTAACCAGGGTTCCTTGAAAATTGGAATAAGTGCGTTTAACACTAGTTTCCTTAAACATCGATGTAATCTTACATGAATTAACAATCTCGCGGAGAAGAGAAAAGCTAAGAAAAATTACAAGTAGATTGCAATTGGGAGATGTTTATGGCGCGGCGATGGGGCAGATAAATCTGGATAACAACACTAAGGTGGATCAATCATGCAGAACGGCCGCTGAGAGCGGATAAGCCCTGCGATGCCCTATCAGTCAAGCTAGGCTTAACCAATTTCGATGTTAGCAACATCGCTTCAATGTCAACATTGGTGAACTCCTGTCTGGGGCTTATAGCTGTGGATAAGGAGACACGAACTGTGCGTTTGATCCACTCTTTTTATGTTTATTTTTACTCCTATGGAGTGTCTTTCCCCCGCCCCGACACATTCAGTAACCTTTATCGGCAATGGCTGAAATCTGCTTGACGCTTCTGAATTCCCCACAAATTAAAACCCATTCGACTATCCCTTCTCCTGATGGGGAGAATACACCCTCTCTAGAATATTGCTCGGTATACTGGAGAGCGCATCAGAAAAATGGAGCTCTCAGACTAAACTACACGAGATCACCGCCTCGGACACCCGCCTACGGTTTCCAACCCTCCTACAACCCACACAAAGAGCTCCACCTCCGAGCCCCCGGATATAGTGTTCGCAAGCTGCTAGTCCGGTCAGGCTTAGGGCCCAAGCCGGCGGTCCTAAGTCATGTTTTATGGGTTGCCGGGCCGGACTGTGGGTCACAGTAGGGCTTTGATGGCCTATCTGACAGGGCCTGGCTGCACTACAGATACCCACAGGCTTTCGGGTACCTTTTCGCATCTTCAAATATTTACCGGCATTTTCACATGTCTATTACCATTAAATAAAATATTTGCTGATCAGACGAGATACTCCGAAAGCCTACCAGCGCAGCTAGGCATACACGAAACCCACAGGCTTCGCAAAAGGCTAGCATAAAAATCCCAGGCCCGTTTTACTTTGACTTGGGCGGGCCGGACTGTTCATCTGCGGTCACCTCTCCCCCGATCTTTCTCGACGCCCTGGGTCAGGTAAATATCATACCTTACTACTAAGCTCGAGGCCACAGAGATGGCACTGAAGGAGTGCCGTGACCGAGGTGGGCAACAGGCCCAGCGGACTGCGGGTAGTATGTGGGTGAATTGGGAGCTGGGGGAATGAGGGGGTGACAGCGGTAGGGGATGTGGGGGGATGGGGGACCTGCGAAAGGCTTTTTTAAATTGTTTTTTCCTAGTTATTTGAATGTGAAAGCAAAGCAGGCTGCAAGTAGGATGAGAAGAAAATAGCAAAAAAAGATTATCTTTTGTGAGATTGGAACGGCAGACCCCCAGGGATCAGTTTATTACTCTGGTCTTAAACACCCTAACACTGATTACATAAGGCATTTCATTTTGCAACACAGGTAGTAAAGTACACGCTCCAGACGATTTGCACCATACCATAAAAACCTGCTAAATTGTAAGTACTCGAGTAGAAGCCAGGCCGTTGTGCAAGGAGTATGGCTAATCGGAGGGGAAACTGGTGAAGCTAGCTATTGTGCTGGCCAATCAGAGTGCCACAATATGTGGTCATTGAGAGCGCGGTTGGCGAATTTTTGAGGTCGGTAAGAATCTTTCCGGTCAACAAGCTAAAAGTGTGTGGCGTAACATGAATCGTGCGGTCAATCGGCTGGGATTTGACTCAAGAGTGCCAATGTTGTGGCTTAGCTATAACCCATGATTGCCTGCTTGCTCTAGTCTACACCTTGGGCGCTCTCAGCTCTCTCTAAAAAGCCGAACCGCTCAACTTCGGATTCGGTTCAACCCCAGTTTCTAGCCCAACCCAAACCAAAAAGCTCCAGCACAAGAAAATAAAAGTTGTAAAAGGGAGGGAAAAAAATGGAAGATTTATTTTCAAAGACTTAAAACTATGTGTGAGAAAGCCACAAGAACTTTTAAAGCATCAGATAATTTTTGGTAGTATTATAGTTCGTAATTCTTAAATTCACATACTAGTACGGTATCATACAAATTGAGAACTGGGGCTGAGCCGTAGGGCACGCAGAAGACATGACCAAGGCTGCGAGCAAGCGAGCAATCGGGGGGGAGTTGTGACCAAGGCACAACCTTGGCATAGTTACCTACCGTATTAATCAGAAGTAATGTTACAACGAAGGGGGGGGTTCGATCAAAAATGTTTGGACTAAATTTAGGAATGCGCTTTTTCGAACCGGGGATTATAAGATAGAACCCCTTCTAACAAAATGGTAAGCGATGATATCTGAAGGCAGTTAGAAGCAAAGAAAATAATAAAACGATAGGAAAAAGAAGAAAATGTAGCAGAAGCAGCAAATAAACTGGCACCAGTTCTCCACTTCCCCTGATTCTGGGCGATAGATACTTACACAGCTGGGTCGAAGGTAGAAACTCCCCCAAGAGTTCCTACTATTTTTGCTTACTAAGAGATTGAAAAACCCCCCCTTTCAACCCCCATTTTCAGAAGCCCCCATTCAAACCCCTCCCCTCCTAACCCCCGGGGTTTGAATATCGAAGGCCTTCATTGCAACACTGGCCAGAAGAGTGAAATTGGTTTCACAGGCTGAGCATGGTTGCTTTGGAATGTTCTTGAAACCCCAAACCAGCTGGGCCAGCGATGCTGATTTACACAGGAGGACAAAAGTGCATGAACTTTCGTACAACACAACCATCATAGGCGGGTTTGAGCTGGCGTACCTCGGGATTGTACTGCCGTTGGGGTCGATATGCCCGGATGGGTGCCGCCCTTACTTTTATGAGTTAGGAGTTAAATATATTATTGAACATCACTAAAAAAAAAAAAAAAAAAGATTACTCTAACAGCTGTGAGGCCAAAATCCAACATAATACCGGCAACACAAGATACCGGCACGCGCCAAGGAAAGAATACCCATAAGGCTGCAGTTGCCTTGCATTACCTTGTATAAACAGAGTCTTCTAGGCCATGAGATGGTGGAAATAGGTGCCAGTCTCGCACTGCAAGCCAAGTCTGAGAGCAAATTAGCATACCCTGCAGAAACCACCAACTGATATGTAAGTGATGGACCTTGGGTTCCATAATTCGAGCCCGACTCCCAGAAAAAATTGCTAGTTCTAAGAGAGACTTGACATGAGCATGCAGGGTGTGTGTGTAAAGGGTTCATAGAGGTGTGGTGACGGTGATCGGTGCGTTGTGTTCTTTATTTCGGATGTGAAGATTTTTTTTCCTCCCCGATGGTTGCACTGCTGAAAAACCCATGTCCTTTTGCCCCCTGGTGTAACAGACCTCCGCTTTTCTTTTTCACTTTCACTTGACTAGATCTTCTGCTCCCAGGAATATCATCAACCGGCCATCCTACACTCCTCCGCTTTGACAGAACAAGCAATAAGCAATCGAAAATGTCTCAATATACCATCAAGGAGAGCAAACACTGCTTCAATACTACGAACCCCCATAATACTACTACAACTAGTAATGTGTGGAACAGCTATACCGTGGCCGATGATCTGTCTCCACTCCTAAAATGGCTATCACCACTTGACCCCGGCTTGCGGCATAGTGACATTCAAGAGCGCCGAGTGAATGATGTTGGGGAATGGCTCATGGGAACTGAGGAATTTAGAAGATGGAGCGGATTAAGTGGGGAAGGTGGGGGTCATGAGGCAGTTCTGTTCTGCTATGGAAATCCGGGTGTCGGAAAGACATTTATTAGGTATCGCAATTCGGATTATTCTCCGGAGAGAGGAGTGAAATACTGCTAACATGGTGCGGTGACAGTTCGCTGGTAGTGGATAGGCTAGGCGATCAGACGAAAGGACAAAAAACTGCCGTTTTATGTTTTTACTTTGATTTTGCGGCGCGAAAGGAGCAGACGGCCACCTGTATGCTAGGTTCCATGCTGAAGCAGGTGATCGATGGAATGGAAAGGGTCCCGGAGGATATATTGCGGGCCTTGCGAGAGCAGAGGAAGGCCGTTAGTGGACGCAAACCACAACTTGGTGATATCTTGAAGATGCTTCAACTCATAACGTCCTCCCAGTCCACGTTTATGGTCATTGACGCTCTCGACGAATGTACTACGGTTCAGCGATTTCGGCTTTTTGATTCGTTCAAAGAAATCATCGAGAAGTCCCCGGATGCCCGAATATTCGTGACCGGAAGGCCTCATATTCGGGCCGAAATTGAAAGATGCCTCGCCGGACGTGTGATAAGTGTCTCGGTTGGTCCTTCCAGGGACGATATCATCAGATTCCTTCAGGTTAGACTAAGCGAGGACGAAATACCGGATGCTATGGATGAGACTCTAGAGGCAGAAATTCTTGAGAAGATTCCCGGAAGTATACCGGAGGTGTGCGTGGCCGCCATTGTGCTGACAATCCAATCTGATATTTCTAACTAATATATATATTTAGGTTTATACTCGTTTCTTTAAATATCGAGGCAATCTTGCAAGAGGCAACTATATATCGCAGACGACAAAAGCTGAGTGAAATGACTCCCGGGTTGGGGCTGGAAGATGCCTACAGCGCAACGATCGAACGGATAAAGGCGCAGGGTTGTGATAAATCAAGACTCGGGATGGGAGCTTTGATGTGGATCAGTTATGCGGAGCAGCCATTTATGGCAGATCAGCTCTGCCATGCACTTGCAATCGAGCTGGGCTCTCCAGATTTCAATCCCGGCAACATACCTTCGATAACGACACTATTGAGCTGCTGTCAAGGGCTTATTACTGTGGATAAGGAAGAATCAACCGTGCGACTGATCCATTTTACTCTCAAAGAGTATCTTTCAGCTCACCCCAATATTTTCACTAGACCTCACTCGGCAATGGCGGAGATCTGTTTGACATATCTGAATTCCCAACAGGTCAAGGCTCTTGACGTCCTTGATTATGAAGATGCCTCCTTCTGTGAGAACCATGAACCCTTTTTAGAGTATTGTTCTCTATACTGGGGAGTCCATGCGAAACAGGATCTGTCGGACTATGCCAGGTCACTCGCCCTGCAGCTGCTTCAGGAATACGATCGCCATGTATCCATATACTTTCTTCTAGAACACATAGGTACTCTTGATCTTCCTAGTTGGAGTAACCACTATACGGTTACTGGATTGCACTGCGCATCGTTCTTCGGAATTGTTGAGATTGTAGCTGCTTTGATAGAGATACAGGGTTATCATACCAAAGAAGGGTCGTATTTGGGGGATTCTCCGCTTGCATGGGCTGCTCGTAATGGACATGAGGAAGTGGTGAAAATGCTTGTAGGGTGGGGAGGGGTTGACGCTGACAAGCCGAATAATTATGGCCAGACACCGCTCTCCTATGCCGCTGGGCACGGACGTGAGGGAGTGGTGGGGATACTCCTCGGGCGGGCAGACGTCAATCCTGACAGAATAGATAATCTCGGCCGAACACCGCTGTCCTATGCCGTTGGGTATGGGCATGAAGGGGTTGTCATGATACTACTCGGTCGGGTAGGTGTCAGCCCTGATCGGATAGACAACATGGGCAGAACAATGCTCTCGCATGCTGCTGGGCATGGACAGGAGATGATGGTGAAAATACTACTCGGGTGGGAAAAGGTCAACCCAGACAAGCCAGATAAGACCGGCAGAACACCGCTCTCGCATGCGGCTGGGGCAGGACTTGAGGGAGCCGTGAAAGTTCTACTCGGGAGGGAAGAGGTAAACCCTGACGAACCTGCTAATAACGGTAAAACACCGCTGTCGTATGCCTCCAGGGGTACGGATTTGATTGAAGATGGGGGGCATATGGATGTTGTGAAAATGCTACTTGGGCGAGGGGATGTCAATGCCGACAAGTCCGATAATGATGGCCGGACGCCGCTCTCGTATGCAGCTTCTCATGGACGTGTGGGAATCGTGGAAATTCTACTCGGGCGGGAGGAGGTCAATCCCGCCAAGTCGGACGATGCGGGCAGAGCACCCCTCTCGCATGCCGCTGGGGAAGGGCATGTGGGAGTGGTTAAAATGCTACTCAGGCGGCAAGAGGTCAACCCCGACAAGCCAGACGATGATCAGAGTTGACCTCTTCACGCCCGAGTAGTAATTCCACCACACCCTCATAACCATTCCCAGCGGCATGCGAGAGCGATGTTCTGCCATCATTAGCTGGCTTGTCGGGGTTCACCTCTTCCCGCCCAAGTAGCACTTTGACCACGCCCTCAAGTCTATCCGAAGGGATATAGGTATTCATCTTCCCAGTGGCATGGGAGAGCGGGGTTCGGCCGTCAGCCAGATAATGACGGTAGAAGACCGCTCTCGCATGCCGCTGGGGGAGGTCATGGGGGGGTGGTAGAAATACTACTCGAGCAAAGCGAGGTCAAACCTGACAAACCAGATAGCCGCGGTAGAACACCGCTCTCCTATGCCTCTAGGGGTGGGCATTCATATAAGACTGAGGAATATATGAGAGTGATGAAAATGCTATTCGGGCAGGAAGAAGTTATCCCCGACAAGCCAGACAATGACGGCAGGGCGCCTCTCTCATATGCTGCTGAGCATGGATTTGAGGGAGCTGTGAGAATGCTACTCGAGCGGGAAGAGGTCAGCCCTGACAAACCGGATAATCTCGGCCAAACGCCGCTCATGTTAGCATCTAGCGGTGCTCATGAGGGGGTGGTAACGCTGCTACAGTCTTGCAAAGCAGTAGCTCTAGAGCCGCCTAATATTGAACAGTCATCACCTCGTCGAAGCCACCGCCATTTCTTCCCATTCGCATGCTGTTGTTCACGGAAGCCGTCCTGAGATATTACCCCTTTTGTGTTAGGAGGGCATGGCTGGTGGGATGAAAGAGTTCTATTGTAAAAACGTCGAATGGATAGCTCGCAATTTTCTCTCTCCCCTTTTCTTTTTAATTTTTCTAGCTACTGTAAATTCTTGCTTGTGCCGTTTTTCTTCATGTACGGTTCGCTTTTCCTCTCCTAATTTGCTGCCCCCCCCCCCTCTCCTACCTAAGTTACCTAGTAGATCAACCGCAGATGGAGTAAATTTATTATTATTATTTTAGATAAATGAAAAGCAGCGTACTATAGTATAATGATTGTCGCAGCCCTTGCCAACAAGCAATCTCATCCTACCTCTTCGAAAGTTCCATTCGGGGATTATGTAATATAGGATAGGGAGGAATTTAGTACGGTGATTCGGTATGTGGAAGGGCTATTTAGAATCATTGGATTTGTGGCATTTGCTTGACTGGGAAATTATGTTTCACAATACAGGTGAGGGGTACGAGGAGGTATGGTGAATGGAGATCAAGTGGGTGTGGAAGTAATTTTAATATCGGAAAGGTGAAGGGGAGGGGGGTTCATCGCATGATCTAGTTCGGCTCTCCGATTCACAGAGTATCTGGGTAGAGGAGCTGTCTGGGCACCAAGGGGGTAACTACACCCAGGATAATGAGAATAAATAAGTGCATAGCGTATCACTCGTGCTTTGCGTCTCCCGGGGGAGCGTTGGTGTAGGGACGGATTGCAGATGGTGTATAAGTTACCGGAGTCTTTCAGATGTCGGAAAGACGGGGGAACGTAACTCTAACGAAGCCCGAAAGACAAAATTGGTATTGATGCGGCGAAACGGTAATATATAGTAGTAGTGAAAAAAAAAAAGTCGGGGGGGGGTGGGGGCAATATAAAAGACAAGAGAGGAGGCGGAAATGAAGCATCGATGATTTGCCTAAAGCATAGGATAAGGGAAAAGATAAATAAATAGGCTAGGTCCAGCCCAGGCAGGATTATACTAAGACTGACTCGCCTCCCAGTGGCCATACTTAAAGTTATAGAAAGTATATATTGTGAGTGGACAAAATTAACCGATTAACGAACGCTCATAATTTTCGTCGCGATGATGTCAATCTCCTCGATACAACCATCCCAACCCAACCAAAAAAAAAGTAAAAATAATTTAAATACATCGAAATGATCATTACTTTGTATACCATCAATCAGACTTAATAAAAAAAAAAGAGAAAGCATTATGAGGTGCCTGTTGAGTGGTAATGATTTTTGTGGGAGCCCTAAGCGATAGTTGTCACTCTTACCGGGGTGTTCGGTTAATTTTGTCCACGCACAATATCTGATGATAAGTTACCTGCCTCATTTTGCTACCGGTACTGTAATCCGGAGGTCGACAAGACATTTATCGGGTAACGAGAATATTTCTCTCGGGAAAGAGGGAGTATCAGTGCTAATATACAGGGATATCGGTTCTCTGGTTGGGGATAGGATATGCGCTTAGGCTAGTGGATAAAGCACTGATGTTGAATTTTCGTACTTTAACTTCGCAGCTTATAGCCCGGAAGGAGCAGCCTACGGCTAGTATCCTGGCATCCTGGCAGAGACAGGTCTGTCGGATATCATGGTGCTCAACATCTTTTCATGATAGGTTCTTTTTCGTTCTGATAGCTTATGGGAACGGGCTTTCTTTGTAGCATTGGAAATGCACTTAGGATTTGGGCATTTGGTTTGGATTTAGGCATATATTTGGACGTTCACGAAAGCATTGCCAATACAGGAATGAAGAAAAGAGTCTTGGCAACCTGTAGTCGGCGGGGAAAGCTGTCAGGAAAGCATGAAAGGTCATAAAAGGGTTTTACGCCCGAAGGGTGTGCGGAGGTTGTGAGCAGTAGTGTTTCTATTACTTGGCCTATCGGACACTCATAACTTATAGAATATCCCATTATCTTTCGGACGGTGTCTGGACAGGCTCTCTGGATTGATACCTCCGCTGGGAGCTCGTTCTTTGATGACACTCGGCGCGGTAAGCATGGGCGCAGCCTAACACAATATTGTTCAGACAAATCTCTAAATATGCGCTTATTCTCGGCACAGTGATGGAAGGATATGGAAAGGAGGGAGAGACGGATGGGAGGAGACACTGGAGCCTGAAGAGAATTCCTCTGCGATGTTTTCCGGTTTGTTCTCTTAAAGCCTGCTGACAAACTCATCGTGGATCTGGATGCTTAGATGGAAAATGAATGATTTATATAAAGGAAAAACTATTCACTAACTTACTCTTTGAACAACTGTGCACGAAAGGAACTATTAAATTCAAAAAACAAGGACCACTCTTCCACAAGTATTCCGAACAAGGTCATATATGTTCAAATTTTCTGTATATTTCCTAGTATATTTTATAACAATACTGTGTATTTCTTTACTTAGTTTGTGTTTCGGCTACGCCTGTCCACCACTTACATTACTACAGCTAAGACCTATATTATGGTGTTTTATTGTTTATTTCAGGGGTATATCTGGGGATTTAACATGTGGTTTCCTATCGGATATTCAGGATTTGCGGTTGTTTATGCATCTCTTATCCACCACTCTTGGTCATGATATTTCTAATAATCTCCTCACACCCTCATGGATTCATGCACATTATTTGGGATTTATTGGGCAGGTTTTCAGGGCCAAACATGTTCGCACTTATGTTTCTTACATTGTTTTCCCTATATTTCTATCGCATATATGGGCGCGCACTTTTGTATAAATATAGTTGCTACAGCCCACATCGCTTAGAAGAATAAGAACCAGAACTCCTACCAATCTGCTCTCATACTATACATTCCTCCTTGCTTAGTGTGTCACACAATCCCCCTCGCACTTGAATAGTATTATCCACATAGAATAGATTATGTCTTTGGCGTTCACATTTTGAACAAAGACAAGTTTCTCACCCAAGCAAGAGCGATCATCAACAATCATTTATCCTTCACTGAATGATTTTATATAGCTAAAAATATTCTCACTTAGCAAAGACAAAATTTACCCACAACAGTACCGTATTTGCCCGGTGAATTGTGTTGGACAGAGCCTTGTGATGATATGATAATTTTACCTTGGTTGCTGCCAAGACATTGTCACAGTATCATAGTTCCAGCAACCAATTACACAACACTTTAATTGATGCCTTGGCATTAGGTTTAGCACTAAAAATATACATTAGGGTTGAATTTAGATTGTAGAGTCCCGACGGGGGGTACTATCGCGGCACCCTCAAATTCGTTTCCACCTCAAATTCGGATTCTGGGCTACGCAGGTCAGGTATCAACCATACCAGCCAGTACGGAACAAGTTATAATCTGCTACATACCATTACGGCAAACCCTTCCGTAGACAACAACTATGGTGGAAGCCGTCTAGACACAACACCTGGTGGGACGCCAAGGGGGACGCAATGGGGGATGCAACGGGGGACGCCTTGGCATTAAATCCTGCTGAACAGCTGTGGGTTTAGGTTTAAATCACTACTAGTAGGGAAATTAAGATTTTTTCTATCATACCATGACACTTTTTCATGAATAATCAAAATGTTATTATTTGTTCGTATTGTGGTCCAGGTATCTGATATGCTGAGCAGATTTGCAGGTGGGACTTTTAGTAAGTAGTATGTTATGATTCTGAGCTACAGCGTAATTGTGTATTTTGGACTATGGGATAGATGATTTAAACTTATATACACTGTTGTTTCTGCCCTAATTTTGCCAAGGCGTCCCCCGTTGCATCAACTGGGGCGTCCCCCTTGGCGTCCCACGAGGTGCTGTGTCTAGACGGCTTCCACCATACTGGTATTTTTCTAGTATCATGAGTACCCAATCTGCGTAGCCCAGAATCCGAATTTGAGGTGGAAACGAATTTGAGGGTGAGGCGATAGTATGTCGCTTCGGCAGGTATGTCGGGAGCCTGGGTACGCGGAGAGTGTAGGCTGAGTACTGGGGCCAAGGTCGTACTCAAATATACACTGTCTCTGTGCCAGTCTCCCGACATACCTGCCGAAGCGACATACCCCCCCGTCGCGACTATAATTGATAATACCTCTCTTTCCGCGAAAACGGTTTTTTTGTTTCTTAACAAAACTTTATTTCTCTTCGGGCTTTCTCTGGTACTAATCGTCTGCTTCCGCGAGAACTTTGTGCGAATGGTAGTGTACTCGAGTACGGTACCCATCTCTAAGTGTCACATGAGCCCTAACCTGTGACTCGTTGCTGTTCCAACAGGGTAGAATTAGCTAACCCACTCGCTGCCAAGATTGGCACATTGCTCTCCTGTTTGTTGCCAAGCACTTACCGTCCTAGACATGGAAACTTCCACCATACGGTAAGCCCACATTACCCCTCACGACTGCCTTGAGGCTCATCCAAAGCTTTTTGGCAAAGCTCACTCGACGACTACGGAAACACACTTAGGTGTATGAATTCGCCGTAGGCCAAAGGTCCCTCGCCCACTCCTTCACGCCAATCTTCGGACCTGCACCCTTGGTCAATCTCTAAGGGGGCCTCCCTCTCAACCCCTAACATTGTTTCTCGAGTATTCTTCTCCATCACACAAAACGAGGCATTCTAGATTGTGCGAAATTTCTTAGGCCGAATCTATTTGACGACTGCAATAACCACATATCCACAGGAATCCTCTCGAAAGCACAGAAACAGGGTGTCTACCGCATCGGGCCCTATAAACTTGCCCTCTTTAATGATCTGCGTCGTCAATCCATCTTTAGCATTGATTACATTGTGGTGTGTTTGGTAGAGATGGAAGGTAGCGATATCAGCAACGGAGACAGCATGGATGATACACCTATGGGCGATACACCTCTTGGATGGGCTGCTGGGAAAGGTCACGAGGAAGTCGTGAAATTACTACTCGGCCGGGCTGATATCAACCCCGACAAGCCCGGCGAGGACGGCAAAACACCACTGGCGCTGGCTATTTGTTATGGACATGAGAGGATTGTGAAAATGCTACTCGGACGGGACGACGTTAACCCCGACAAGCTAGATGAGGACGGCGAAACACCACTCTTGATAGCTGCTCGCAGGGGGCGCGAAGGAGTGCTGAATATGCTACTTGGACAAGACGGCGTCAACCCCAACCATTCGGATGAGCTCGGCCGAACGCCGCTCTACTGGGCTGCTTTCTGCGGGCATGAGGGAATTGTAAAAATGCTACTCGGACGAAGCGACATCAATCCCAACAAGGCGGATAAGAGGGGCCAAACTCCGCTCGGTTCTGCTGCCAGAAATAGGCACGCGGGAGTGGTGGAAATATTACTCGGACGGAACGACGTCGATCCCAACCACTCGGATGAGAACGGCAAAACACCCCTCTATTATGCCGCGGGAAGTGGGCATGCGGAGATGGTAGAAATATTACTTAGACGGGGCGACATCGACCCCGAAAAGCCCGATAATCAGGGCCAAACGCCGCTCTCGTGTGCTACTCGTTATGGCGATGCGCGAGTGGTAACTCTGCTACAGCCCCCAGCAGCTGCGACCCGCGGCACGGGTTAGGCCCGATGAGGCATCCCTCTCGTTACCTCCTTCGAATGCCGTGATAACAGCCTATGCGCCATTTTCGCAAAGACCGGAATACTTCAGTAAACATGTTTGTAACTACTACTAACTCTTTCCTCTCACCTCCGCCCTATCTTCTACGTCACAAAACACTACATTATAGTAATTACCTTTCCTTCTAAAGTATGCCTGCCACAGTAACCCACCATGATCCTCCTTATTTCTTGTGGAAGGAAATTATACATAATGGGGATGAACAAATCTCTCACATACACGCGCGCCCCTCCATCCTGATTTTTCATATGGGACCGGGGGGTGAGCAAAGAATTCCCTTTTTCACCTTTCCTTTTTTTATTATTTTTACGTTTAAAGTTGAATACTGTGCATCTCTATAATATATTGTCACCGATTACTGCGTGATACCTTATATTGTACTAGATCTTCTATAATAATAGCATGACCCACAAAAGGTCCTCTTTATACCTGAGGCCGATTCCATGAAAGAGGGGTGGGCTAGAGGGGCTTAGTAGAGCTGAGTAAAGTCTTGGTGGATCCCGCATAACCTGGTGAAACTCGCTTTCACACTAAGAAGTCAAAATAAGTGGCGGCTGTTTGAGGTTTCACACGGCAAATTTCAGACTCAAATCGGTCATCCCAATACGGTAGCCACCCTCTTTGTGACAAACCTTCTTTCAACCTCGCCTCTCCATTGTCCAAACAACATACATCAATGATTCCCATACCACCTTCCCTGACGATGTCCCTTGTTTCAATCTTGTAAATGATATGATATCTGGGCTGGAGGGCAGCGAAAAAATAGAAGGAGGGGAGGTTTTCGTTGGAGAGGATCCAGGCCGTACAGGATTCTCCCCCTCCCATTAGTCTCTGACTCTCAGTTAACGGGCGCGAGGACCACAAAATATTATCTCAAGAGTTAACCACCAATTTTCTAAAAGAGGGATTAGTAGATTGGCGGACGGAACTGAGATTCTGAGAAGTGAGCAATCATGAACCAGGTGTGCGGGTAATCATGAAATAATTAGGTCTCCTAGGTATATTAGCTCCAAGTTTCTGAGACTGATATCATGCAATCAAACAGGGGATTTTTAATTTGATTTACTTTAATTCCATCTTCTGGAACAAGGTTCAGTCGTTTGAGATGCTGCGCTGCCGGTAGAACCTATACACCCACTGTGCGAAAGAATTTTTATAATAAATGAGACTTCCGTTTGTCTGTCAAATAGACCTTTCTGGCTAGTCGAGACCGGAGCTGCAATACCTGAATTTAGACCACCGTAATCTCGATCAAAGAGAATAGCAATTTTACAAGGACCTTTCCGTAATTAGGAACCGAAGTGGAAATCCATGGTCATGTATAGGTGTGCGGTTGTAGAAACCAAAAAATCAAAGGCAAAGCCGGTAATAACTGCGGCTGAGCGAAAATAGTGTTCGACTGGGGGAATGGAATTATGATCTCACCCTAAAAGTAATGATTCAGCCCACCATGTGGGAGGGAGGGGGGGTCTACACTATCCGATATTCCTGCTTATATCCCTGGGATCTTCCCCGGCATGATTCTTATAATATCCATCCGCAATCCGTCATCCATTGCATCAGTATCAGTGCCACCGTGCGGCCCATCTCTAAACAGCTCTTAATATCTATAGGGGTAGGACTAGCCGGTATCTTAATCTTCTCACTAAAACACCTTAGGACTTCGTTGGTAATCTAGGGTCTTATGATAAGGAATCCTCGTGTGTTGGGGATCAGCGAATGGTTTCTCGCAGTGACCCTGTGGCCCCGTTGCTACAATTGTAAAACATGCCTATGTAAAACAGCCGTAGTAGGGACGTAATAGTCTTCTTCACAATGTCTATCATATTAGGAAGTAGGAGACCTTGCGAGGCAGACTTATTTGAGGCCTTCTCTAAAGCTTCCATATGTCGACGGATTCCCCCACTATCCACAAGTTGCTTGAGGACGGTGCCGAGTGTATTTGTCATGGGCTGTTCCGGTTGGGCCATGAAATCGCTGTATTCCTACGACGGCGATGTCGTTTCACTCAGCTTGATGGCCCGGAATCTGAGAAGCTAGGGAACCATTACTTGCTGATCGTCAGCGATATCAGTATCTCTTTGCTGTTAACAGCACTTCCTGCCTAAGGTACCCTTCCCCCGCCCCTGGGTTCCTACAACATAACAGCTATCAGAAAACAATCATGTTTCGCATCTTGTCCCTTCCTCAATCTGCTGGTTTGTACTCGAGTAGTGCCTGGATCCCAGTGCTATCTCCCGGCACACATGAGAGTGCCGTGGCTGCCATTCGAGAGGTGGTAACCAACTTAGAATTTGATGCTCCCCGGTGTCTATTTGGCAATGAAGTTGGCGATCTCTTTGAACGAGTTATTACATACAATTGCACGAGTCCAAATCACTGATATGCTGCACGAACGACATCAGCGCTATAGTCTAGTATCTGAATTACTTTTTTCATGATAGTTAGAGAGGGCTTGTGCATGTGAAAATCAGGCCCTTGCCAGACCGCGAGGAAGGCTCTCGGAACTGAGCAAAGCGGTAGTAACTTATGAGGCTTTGGTGTTGTACAAACCCGAGTCTGCCCAATCATTACCAGTGAGACTGACGAAGCACTCTCTAGACGCCCGTTCGTAAATGCATTCTACCTCTACCATAGATCAGTCTTAGAGAAAAACAATCTAACTTGTACGGCACGGTACGAAATGTTTGAGTGAAAAATGTCCTTTACCTGCATTGCACTCGGCACTCGTGATTCTGGTACTCGAGTATACGGCACTGCCCAGCGCAGCATTTATTCACAATATGATACATGTACTGCATTGTAAAAGAAGCTATCGAGGGGCAGTGCAACCCCGCACGTCGTTTTTTTTTAAATTGGTAGTACAGTATGCGCTCTAGGCCCATAAGCTGAAATATTTGCACAAAAGTTACTCTGTAGCGGTGGGGGTTATACACTTCTCTCATATCGCGCCATGCCCAACATACTCGAATAGAGCTTGATTTTTTTTTACCACCCCATCACCCAGACAATATTCTCACTCCAAGTGCTTCAAGACCCATCTACTGGATCTGCGGGGAAACAAATAAAATTCCCTGTGTCTTGTTTTACGTTTACACTTGCCTCCATCTCTATTATATAACAGATGGACTTTACTATGATGGATTACACAATGATATCTTCTATCGTACCATATCTTTTACCAAATATTTTATAACCATAGTATAATCTACTGAAAGTCCACCGCATACCCTGCGCCAATTCTGCAAGTGAGGGGTGGGCTAGGCAAGCTCGGTAAAGGTTTGGTAGGTGTTGCCTTAATTTTCTTGTCCTAGTTCCCTGGGCAGCATAAGGACGGATGGACAGAAAAGCCTCGCTACAGTAAGGCTGACAGGACAAGGATCCTTCAAGCGCAACCTTAAAAGGAAAAAGAAAAATACCAACGGTAGAAACAACACTGCAACCGCACGTCTACAGGGCAGCTGGGAGATTTTAATTCTTCCCAAGCTCGGTCTCCCGGGGCTTAGATGAGAGGGTGCCTTCAAAGTTAGAAAAAACTCCTGCATGTAACACAATACTTGTGGGGGGAATGAAGCCACTGAGATGAAAATTTTTTTGTCGGTGAGGGCGACCTACGGGGCAAGAGTAGAGGTCATCCTTATCTCCTGCATTCCATTCTAGTCCGGGATAGCTTCGCAGGTTTATCTTGTACTCGAGTATCGTGTTAAAAAAAAAAAAGTGCGCAGTTCAATTAAAGGTGTCGACAGGCTTTCGTTGGGACATGGGAAAAATCCAATTCTGGGAGTAGACGTATTGTAATACTGTCAGGGCTCGGTTCGGGAGATTTTTGGGGCTGCATGGATTCATCACCTCAAATGGACTTGTGCTATTCGGATATCCTTGGCGGTGGATGTCGAGATTTAAAGCGGCGTCTGCCAAGAGCGCTACCAAAATCAGCCGACGCTGCCCAGCAAGCCTTGATGTCTCAAGCATGCTCGGCTAACAGACCAAAACTTCTCAGCTCGCCCTAATAAATTGATGCCCGAGACAAACTACAGCATATCACTTGCCTACCAATTGGATTCAAACGGTAGATGGAGGTTATGACAACCTAAGGGGCCAATACCCGAGGAGTGGGATATAGTGGGGCCCTCTGTGGTGGGGTCGGGGAGCGTTTTGCCAGCCAAGAGAAATCCCTGTTCATCGGGGCTTTTTCCGAGTGTCTTATCGATAACGGGATAGGAGGTGGGGGGGGCCGATAGGCTGAGCATGCCACGTGGTATCGAAGTATCCCAACATTCATCAGCCATCGTGGAGGTTTTTGCAGCCGAGGGTGTAATATGATCAAAATAGAGCCAAAGAGGTTCGGACATGCTCTCGGGATTGATACTTCTGCTGGGAGCAAGTTTTTTGATGCTGCTCGGCGTGCTTGGCATAGGCGCAGCCTACCCTGATAACTTATCGTCTAGACAAACCTTCGGGCATGCGCTTGGGATCGGTGCAGCACTGGAAGGATATAGGAAAGTCGGATAAGGGAAAGAGTCGGATGCGCGGAGGTTATGGAGTGTGAAGAATCTTTCTTTGTGATGTTTGTCCTTTCCTGTGTTAGCATGATAGTTCTTTACGGAAGGGAAAGGGGGCGTGTGTGGAAGCAAATGGGCCTATGTCTCGATCAATGGAAGGATGGGAGTAAGGGTGTGGAAGGCTTCGTTGTTGTTTTATTTATACTTCTGTCTTTACTGTTAGATTAGTTAGTAGAGAAGCGAGCATCGTGGAGCAGTGAGTGCGAGAGCATTAGAACAGAACAGAAGTTTTTCCCTTCTCTAGGTTGTGCTGGCAAACGAACTCTTTAAATATTGCTTTGATCTTGGAATTTCGTTTCCTATAGCCACCGCCCTTCCGCCGTTTCGCTGTTTCACCAATAGCCAAATTACAAATGAAGAACTAAAATCTACGTAGCACTACAAGGTCCTATCTTACAAGCTAACAGTGAGCATTTGACCCTCAGGTATTGACACTGAGGGTGCTGTTGAGGCCAAATACAACTTTTGTAGGCCTCCAGGAGTTGCCACCAGGCAACAGCAGGTTACTATTGGGGTGGGGAGATATTATATCAACCCGGACACCACAGATTCAAGATGGGGCCAAGTATCACTCTCACCGGGTGCTGGGAATGGGTGGGGAGGGGTAACCGGGCCACTGTTGCAGTGGAACGATATCAATTCCAATACTCGGGTAGTTCATGTGCTAAATTAGGTCAGACACTCCCCCATGGACCAGCGAGAATGGGCATAGTAGAATCGTTGAGCCGCCGGAGGCCCGGAATTGCCCTCCCCTCGACTTCCCCACCTTGTCTCAGGGAAATCTTGCTTTTTTCAGGTAGAGGTATGGTCAGAAGAATGAGTTTTGTTCATGGCTGTGTGGGTGTTTATTTTCTTTAGCTTTCAAATTTTTTTCAGGCGGGTTGAGTGTTAAGTTAAATGCTTTTTAGGCAGGTTGGCCCCGCTCTTACTCCTAGGGAATCTCACACTTGTGTGCAATACTGATGGTAGAGGAGATTTAGGTTTAGGCACTGGAGTAGAGGGCACAACTTGAGACCTGTATTTAGGAAGAGGGTCGCTTAGTCTGTACAATATGCCAGCCCTGGTTTCCTTTCCCTCCTCCGCGAACGGAGCGGAATGTAAGGGTTCATTAGAGATTTATTTCAGAAACACTGGGTGTCAACATACCAAGGGTGCATGGAAGAGATTGAGATTTTGTGACGCAAAGTAATAGGTGATGGTGGGGGCGGTGCGAGATCACGAAGGTTGGTTCGAAACGGAACTGGGCAATTGGAAAGAAGCACCGACTTCTTTGTAGAGCGACTTTGTGTCTTGTATTTTTGAATAGTGACGATGTGTCTCCTAATTCCCGAGCCGGTAGCAAGTGAGAGTTTGACCAACACCCCACCAGTGCTAGCACAGCAGAAGATATTAATAGTCATACTTTCATCGTAGCCCCACTCCACCCATTAGCTGCTTGAGGTTTGCGCATGCAGCAGCCCACAATCATGTTGGTTTCATACATCGTGTGCTATTATTGGGTGGATTTATTGGACAAGGCATTCTCCCACAAAGCTTCATCATGGGGACCACCCCCGCTCTTCTTCGCACCCCGGAATTACATTAACCCACTCTACAGGGCAAAGCTATTCACAAACTCATCCTCTACGACCTTCAAAACAACGAAAAAATACAAAATGTCTCAATGCATATACGGCAATACCGACTGTTTTAATACAAAATATTATCTTCCCCCCGTGCCGAAGACCTCCCCGGTGACCAAGGAGAAGTCCGAAATTTTAGCCTGGCTATCTCCACTAGAACCCCAGAGGAGGCACTCCGACATTCGAACCAGCAGGATTGATGAGGTGGGAGACTGGCTTTTGCAGACCAAGAAATATCGGAATTGGTTAGGTGGTTTTCGAGGGGGTAAATCTGATAGTTCAGCCTTGTTTTGCTACGGAGGTCCAGGAGTCGGCAAGACCTACATTAGGTAAGAGAGAAGATAGTCGAGGAAAGAATAGTGTTGCTAATAGGTTGTGGTGTTAGCTCGCTGGTGATAGATACGTTAAGCAAGCAAGCATTGGGGGGAAACGCTGCCGTCGCATGCTTCTACTTCGACTTTGCCGCTCAGGAAGAGCAATCCCCAGCCGCTATTCTGGGCTCAGTGCTGAAACAGATTGTTGGTGGACTGAACGAGGTTCCGGAAAGAATAGTCAAAGCATTTCGAGACCGGGAGAAGGCCATTGGTGGCCACAGGCTAGAACTCACGGAAACTGTGGAATTCTTGCAGGATATCTCATCCTCACGACCTACCTTTATATGCATTGATGCCCTGGATGAGTGTCCACCAGCAGATCGGGTGAAGCTTCTTGATTCGCTCAACCAGATTCTCCAGAGGTCCCCAGACACTAGGATGTTTCTGACAGGGAGGGCGCATATCCGGGGTGAGGTTGACAAGCATCTTGCGGGAAGGGTAGCGATGAGATCCATAACACCCACCAAGGATGATATCGTCATATTCCTCCGAGCGAAGCTGAAAGAGGACACGATGCCGGACGCTATGGACGAGAGTTTAGAGGAGGAAATTATAAAGAATATTCCCGAAACAGTTTCGGAAATGTAAGTAAGGAAGCGGGGACACAGAGAATGCCTAAACGTGAATGCTAAAATATATTGCATCTAGATTCCTTCTTGCGTTTTTAAGCATTAAGACCATCCTACAAGAAGCTACGATACATCGAAGGAGACAGAAGCTTAGCGCGATGAAGAATGGCCGAAATTTGGGAGGCGCGTACAAAGCAACGTTGCGAAGGATAAGGGCTCAGGATGAGGAGAAAGCAAGACTAGGAATGGCAGTTCTAATGTGGGCCACCCATTCGAGGCGTCCTTTGCAGGTGGATGAAATATGTCACGCCATAGCAATCCGGATAGGGTCAAACGATCTCAACAGCGATGATATCCCTGCAATATCGACTCTGCTCGACTGTTGTCAAGGACTTGTTACGGTGGAAGAGGGTACCTCGACAGTTAGGCTGATCCATTTTACTCTCCAAGAGTATCTTTGCACGCATCCCGACCTTTTTGGCAGGCAGAACAGGACTCATTCGACGATGGCGGAAACCTGCTTGACGTATCTCAACTTCCAGCATGTAAATAATCTTTCAACTAGCACATCCCCTAACATGCGAGGAACACCCTTCCTCGAATATTCTTCATTATATTGGGGAACCCACATGCGAATGGAACTCTCAAATCTCGCAAAAACGCTTGCGCTCGAGTTTCTTGATCAATTCGATAGTCACATATCTGCTAAATCCCTTTGGCGGTCGATTAGCAGGGGGCTTATAGTGGAATACACTCCTAGTCACAAGTGGTTTTCTGCACTGCACTGTATCTCTTATTTCGGCATCGCTGATGTCGCATATCCCTTGATAAAGATGAACAGGTGGGACGTGAACCAACAAGATCGTGCGTGTATGACACCACTCATATGGGCTGCGAGGTGTGGGCATGTGGAGGTAGTGAGGTTGCTCTTGCGGGAAACACATATCCAGCCTGATCAGCAAGATACAAATTACGGCAGAACAGCACTCTCTTGGGCCGCTGGAAATGGACATGAAGGAGTAGTTAGCTTATTTCTTGGACGGCCATTTGTCAATCTTCGGAGCATAGGACGTCGGTGGGGGAAGGCGCCGCGAGTAGCAGCTCTCCTGTTTGGCAGGAGATACGTCAACCCCGATAGTTCAAGTAAATCCGGCCGGACACCGCTCTCCTGGGCGGCTGAGAATGGCCATGAGGGAATAGTCAAGCTACTGTTGAGGCGCAAAGATATCAACCCTGATACAGCAGACACGGTGTATGGCAGAATGCCGCTCTTATGGGCTGCTAAGAATGGCCATGAGGGAATAGTGAGGCTGCTGTTGGAGCGGAAAGATGTCAACCCTGACATTCCAGATACGAAGTTAGTCCGAACACCGCTCTCGTGGGCTGCCCGGAATGGACATAAAGGAATAGTGAAGCTACTGCTGGGGCGGAAGGATGTCAACCCTGACAGTTCAAATATATCCGGCCGAACTCCGCTCTCGTGGGCTGCCCGGCATGGCCATGAGGGAATAGTGAGCCTACTGCTGCGGGGGGGAAAGGTCAACCCCGATAGTTCTGATAAATATTGCCGAACACCGCTCTCGTGGGCTGCCGAAAATGGCTGTGAGGGAGTGGTGAAGCTGCTGTTGAGGCACCAAGACGTCAACCCTGACATTCCAGATATCAAGTATGGCCAAACACCGCTCTCGTGGGCTGCCGAGAATGGCCATGAGGGAGTAGTGAAGCTACTGTTGAGGCGGAGAGGTGTCAACCCCGACACCCCAGATACGAAGCATGGCCAAACACCGCTCTCGTGGGCTGCCGAGAATGGCCATGAGGAAGTAGTGAAGCTACTATTGGGGCGGAGGGATGTCAACCCCGATAGTTCGGATAAATGTCGCCGAACACCGCTTTCGTGGGCTGCCGAGAATGGCCATGAGGGGGTAGTGAATCTTCTGTTGGAGCGGGAAGAGGTCAATCCCGATAGTTTGGATAAATATTGCCGAACACCGCTCTCCTGGGCTGCTGAGAATGGCCATGAGGGAATAGTGAAGCTACTGTTGGAGTGGCAATTTGACAACCCCCATAGCTCTAGTAAATTTGGTCAAACGCCAACCACTCTAGCCGCTAAAAACGGGCACCATAGAGTGGTACAGCTGCTACAAGCACGACGTTCCCGACCTATCCGGGAATTGGGTCCCCGCGTTTTTCTCTAATTCATCTTCTCTTATTGAAACCATCACCCGCTGGTTCTAGTGGTGTCATGTGAATATAAGCTTCGTACAAAGTGGTCTGAGTTCTTGATTCGTTTTTTGTTTTCAGTTTTTCTTCTGGCGTATGATAGATTAACTCAGAAGTTTTTTTGTGGATAAGTTAACCTCTTTCTCACTTACCGCCAATTTCTCTCTTGGTTCAATAATAGAATAGGTTTAGGTTTAATTAGAGTATATATTTTGATATTTCTTTTTGTGCGGCAGGTGTCTCGGTCCTGTAGAACAGGGATAACTCTTTTTTTTTCATTTTTTCATATTCTTATTCTAATGGCGTTGAATGTAATAGATTTAAAGTGATGCTGATTATATATTTTCTAGTTTAAGTAGTGATTCTGAACGAACTCGCAGGTGCACAGGTCTGACGGATATTTTGAACGAGTTGAAATTACTGGTGACTTGTGGTAGCCGGAGCGATATCAAGGATAGAATATTCTCTGAATTCCTTTTTTTATGATAGAAAGGGATTGCGGACGGTGAGAATCAGCCGGAGCACAATGAATCTGTCGCAGCCAAAGAAAGAGGTCTGGAAACTCGTGAGGCTCTGGCGTTACACAAGCCTCCCCCAGCCCAATCATTAGCGGCGGTAAGCTACTTCCGAAATGCTCTCTCAATGCCCATTCGCAAAGCGGTTCTGGATCAAGATCACCTTTCGATCGCGGAACACCCAAATACACAACCCCCCCAAATACACACTCCTCGCTGATTGGCTTGCAGCATTGGATTACTAAGATTCAGCCAATCAGGAGCGCAATCAGGAGCGAATGTGTATTTGGGGGGGTTGTGTAATTGGGTGTTCCATGATTGTTGGATCTTAGAGCTCAAAATAGGATATCTAGTGTCGAACGTTTGAGTGGAAAATCCCTTTACCTGCATTGTACTGTACCGACAATGAAACTTCCTTCCCTCTGATTGGCCGAGTGACCCAGGAACCGATGAGAACCGTTTCGCCTCACTTACCCTTAACCCCCGGTACCTCCGTACTCGAGTAGAGCGATTACGGGTTGAATATTAGCACGCAAGCCACTCTGTGGCAATGGGGGCCACCCTCTCCCCATGCCGCTGTTGGCACCATACCGTGACATACCGGCACTCGGACATAGCTGTGAATCACAAACATTTTAATCGAGTTAGCGTCCTAGCTCCTTCTATCATCCGAGAGTGGGTGTTGCTGGAGCTTATATGACTTAGCTTATAAGATAGTACGAGTAGGCTCTCAGCCGAGCTAAGTGCTTGTTTTCTTCATCCTGTGGGTTTAAAATAATTATTTGCTGAACCGAGAACCCAGACAATTCCCTCACTATGAGTTACTCACCTAAGCATAATTGCTTAGTCATTTTGTTGTTTGGATGCAGTTACCTGTGTTCAGTATGGTGAGTCGCTTACGGGGTGGAGGACAATCGCTTAGTCATGGAGCCGCCCGGTGGTCATTGGTGGCAGTTCTCCGCTATCTTTTCAAATCTTCCTTCCCCCTTGCTCTTCATTAACTTCTCCTTTTTCTTTCATAAGCATTGATCAATAGAATTGAGGTCTCAGCTCGTTCCCCATTAAGCATTTCATCACTTTCTCATTTCAGTCCTCACTCTTTCCACCCAAGAAGCCTCTATGGGAATTCCTCCTTAGAAATTGTCTATTCGAACCACCGCTCATTTGATTCAACCCCACTCCAATCATTTCTAACAAAGCGCAGGTGTCAATGCCTTTTGAAAGAAATAGAATTCTTCACTTTCTGAACCAAGTCCTCTTTATCTCTGAGAAAACCATTGAATAAAACCGGGTTCAACTCAGTTCTTATTTGGCCGTTCGTCTCTCTCTTGTCTTGGTGCTTGCGGATTCCGCACCCACACTACCTCGGTGGAAATATTTGTCTGGCCTACAACTTATTCGGTTAAACTCACCACCAGTCATTTCTAACAAAACCTCACGGAATTCCTACTCGCACCTTTACATCCACTGTCTCCAGAACTCACACCTCGTGACCGCTTCTATCACCTACTTGTGTCCACCTAGTTCTCAACTCCTCCTCTCTCATCTATCCTCTCTCTCATCCCTTTTCTCTCTTTTGCTGTTCTTCTTTTCTCTCTTTCTGGATCAATCTCTTTCAAATCGCTCAACAAGCAATACAAGTTATTTGAGTATCTCCTTCCGCGCACTCTCTCTTGAGGCACTACTCAACACCCCTGATGCGATGGATGAAAGTTTGGTGCTCGACATGCTATCTCAAGATTTCACCAAATATGTCGGAGGTGTAAGTAGAAACAATGATACCGGGAACTCAGCCCAACACTATCCGCTGACAGATATACTTCTAAGTTTCTACCCGTTTCCTTAAACATCGATTCAAGGTTGAACGAATTAACAACCTCTCGGACACGAGAAAGGCGAAGAAAAATGGCTGATGGATTGGAATTTGGAGATGTTTATGGTGGGGCGGGCGGGAGGAAAACTCAAGGTAACAACCCTGAAGTGGATCAGTCACGCGGAACGGGCACGGTGAGAGGATGACCTCTACCACTCCCAAGCAGTCGAGCTAGGCTCCACGGATTTTGATATTAGTAATACTCCGTCGATGTCAACATTGGTGTAGTGCTATCGAGGTAATATCATTGTGGATAAGGAGACATCAACTGTGCCACTGATCCACTTCGTTTTCCAGAAGTATCTTTCCTCTCACTCCAACACATTCAGTAACCTCGCTTGGCATTGGTTGAATTCTGCTTGACCGTTCTGAATTCCCAATAGGTCAAAGCCCTTTCAACGGTCCGTTCCCCTGATTGGGAGAGGATGCACTTTCTAGAATATTGTTCAGTGTACTCGGGTGCGCATGCGAAACGGAGCTCTCCCACTACTGGTGGCCACCCCCCCCCCATATATCCAACGACGCCCCCCAGCCCTCCAGCAGCCCACCAAAAGAGCCCTATGCCCGAGTGCTCGGATAAAGTGTTCACAGGTCACCAGTCCGGTCACCAGTCCGGTCACCCTTGGTGTCAAGGCCGGCGCGGACATTTTTTGTTGCTGGCCAGACTGCAGATATCTGCAGGCTTTCGGATATCTGTAAGTACCTTCAGATTGCTATTATCTATAAATAAAATATTTCTTAATCAGACGAGATATGCAGAAACCCTCCATGCTCCGCCAGGCATCCACAGAGCCCGCAGCCTTCGCAAAAACATGGCCTACAGACCGGCCTGGCCACCTATGGACGGCGATCTCCACCGCTGTCGCCTCTCCCAACCTTTCCTCCGCAGCCTCAGTTAGAGACATTGCGTACCTGTGTGAATTGGGGGCTGAGGGAAAGAAGGGTTGATATGGGTAGGGCGTGGTGGGGGGAGGGGGAAGCTAGTAAGGGCTTTTTATTATTATAATCATTATTATTCTATAGTCAGCCTTCAATATATATACCACTGATACCATCCTTTGATCCCCGGTAGCAATGCACTCTCTCTTACATGATATTGCTTTTCCTCGGCCCTGGAATGCAGTAGCACAATGAGGTCCAGATAGTGTTCCGAACCGCCCAGTCACTCCATCTTGGAGGTAGAACTGGACAGACCTCTACTGGTGGTCCGTCGGTTTTGTACTTCACAGACGGATTAGGGAAGATTGAGGTAGGAAGGGAGGGCTTACCGAGCTCGCCAGGGCCCTGTGGAGTTTTTCTCTTACATCTTTCCACCGATAGGCTCAGGCACTTCCCGTTCACAATCTTATCTTAGCAAATCTCCGGAAATATTCCATCTATCCCTCTGAGAGTCAGCTTCCATAGTATACGTACCCTAGTTATATCCAACATCGCCAATATATTGAAAGCAAAAGATTTATGGAAGTATCCGAAAGAGAAAATTAGACTTGCAGTGGAACGAATTAGGGCAGTATTATCTTCACACCCGGAGCACTTGATCATCTATTTTATCTTCTTCATTTTGTCGCACTAATATCCTTCACTGTATCGGCTACCATGCATCATAATATATCACTCATAGTTTGTCTGGTCCTCAGCCGTCATCCCCGGCCATCCCCGGTCGTCGAGCACCCTCATTTTTCTTTTGCTCGCCTGACCCAGGCCGTCATTTCTAACACCGCCAGTTTATAGCTAGGCAACTTGAATCGATTGTGAATTGTGTCATCTGTTTTTTATGTATAGGATTGTGAGTGGTAGATCGTGATTTGTAGTTACTTCCTTCCCTGCAGAATAGATACACAGGCCGAATTTTTGGTTTTTCAGTGCTAATGCCACGGGATGGCCAACACACAAACAATAGGCCTTGTTGGGAGTCTTTCATGCTGCTCGGCATGCTAAGCCTGTCGCTCTCGGTATATCACACACTGATACCTTCATCATTTGGACAAAGGTTTCGGATAAGCGCTTGGGATCGATTCAGAGATGGAAGAAATACGACTCTGAATGCACGCGATGGCCGGAGATTTGGATGGCTGGCATGGAGACTGAGAGCAATAAAAGTTCTTTGTGATGCCTGTCTTGCTTCTGCTAACGAGGAAGGGCGCGAAAGGAGGAAAGGGAAAGGTCGGGGAAAAAAGTAGAGTTTAAACTGGCTGTTCGTCTACCACAAGCACCAATGAACTTTTGCATTCTAAGAGGGAGTGACGTGCCCATACCTATGAAAGTTATTACAAACATGTTTACACTCTCCGGAGTCCTTAACTCTGGTCTTCGGTTATTATCATTTCAGAGGAAGTTATGTTATCTCTGAGGAACAATAGGTTGGGAAAGCGGGGGCGTTTCTATTCTTCTCTGCTTGCCAAGCCATAAGTGTGAACTCCACTTGTTCCCACCAGTGGCACTTACTAGAACAAGTTAGTTTTCAATATTTAAACTGGAGTGAATCGGAGGTTGGCTTGTCCAAACTTCAGTGTTCCTCCATCTCATGCATGCTTCCTGTTGCTTGCGCTCCTCTCTCTTCCAAATACAGTGACCCCGCTCTGAGGCCGCACCAGTATACATATGCTGTAGCCAACGGACATACAAGCTATCAAAATGTTTTCACCCTTCTTCCTCCTTGTCTTACAACTCGCCTCCCTTCCTGTCTACGACTTTCCTCAAGTCATTCTGTTCCATCAGCTTATTACAATCAATCAATGATCTTAATCTCCACTTAACCGGTTGCACTCCCCTGCATTAAACCCTCACCCTAAATCCTCACCTCCTCGGTTAGCACAAACTTTCATCTTGCGAAAGCTCCTTTTATTTCTCGAAAAAAAACTTTGATTTCAAAATACAATGATCAAGCCTTGCAATTGGGCTTGGTGTTTTTGGGTCGACCTGGGTTTGGATCGGGTCAGGTCAGGTCGGGTCGGGTCTGATGGCCACAGATTTGGGTCTGGTCGGGTCGCCCAGGTGGCTCACCCGGGTAACCTGAAAGGGCCCGAACTAAAGCCCGAACTAAGTGTCACTTTAATTTCTACCAAGTCACACGATATCACTCATATCTTCTAATGTGAACGAACGTCTAGTTAACCCCAGGACTTGCGTCATCCCCAAGCTAGTCTCATATTGACTGATTTTTAGCCTTAGGTTTTTAACTAACTCTTTTCCTTGTGCAGCCGGACACAAATTCTTTGAAAGTCATGGCACTGGTGATATTTTATCTCCCTTGAGATCCCAAATATCGCAAGTAGTCACTCTTCACAGTCAAAACTTCCTCAGTTGTGGATGACTTTGAAGACGATATCAGTGAACTCTGGTCTATTTCTTCCTATCCCGGCCCCGGAAACACCCCTCAAAATCTAATTTATCCTACTAGACCCCGCTTTCTTCTTCTCCCTGGAATATTATCAACCGACTATCCTATACTCCTCCGCTTTGGCACAGCAAGCAATAAACAAAAATGTCTCAATATACCATCGGGGACAGCAACACCAACTGCCACATTACTACGAACTCTCATAATACTAAGACAAAGAATTTGTGGAACAACTGTACAGTCATCGATGAGCTGTCTCCACTCCTAACCTGGCTATAACCACTCGACCCCGGCTTACGGCATAGCGATATTCAAGAGCGGCGAGTTAATGATGTCGGGGAATCACTCATGGAGGCCAAGGAATTTAGAAGATGGAGCGGATCCAGTGAGGAAGGTAGGGGTGATGAGGCAGTTCTGTTCTGCTATGGAAATCCGGGTGTCGGAAAGACATTTATCAGGTAAATCTCCGAAAGGAGAGGTGAGATCGTGCTAACATGCTGCAATAACAGTTCGCTGGTAGTGGACAGGCTAGTCGATCGGACTAGAGGACAAAACACTGTCGTTATGTTTTTACTTTGATTTTGCGGCGCGAAACGAGCAGACAACGATCAGTATGTTAGGATCCCTGCTAAAGCAGGTGATCAGTGGAATGGAAAGGGTCCCGGAGGATATATCGTAATCCCTACAGGAGGAAAAGAAGGCTGTCAGCGGACGCAAACCGCAACTTAGTGATATCGTGAAGATGCTGCAACTCATAACGTCTTTACAGCCTAGGTTTATGGTCATTGCTGCCTCCGCAATATTCACCTCCGCCGTTGGTTCAGAGAAATAGTCTACTGTGGGGAATCGCAGCAATTATCCGTAGATGATAAATTATCTAATCACGAGTGACGGGAGAGAAATTACTATATGCCTTTTTACTCATATTCCGAAAGGGGAAAAAAGCTGCAGGGGCTGGCCTAGGCAAGGCTAGTCTGTAGCTTCAAAGAATGACAGAGCGTAACAAGCCTTCCATGGCTGTTGCGCAAACCCAAGTCTTTTCATCCCTCTTTCGCCCGGGTCTGCAATAGTCACACAATCAACCCCAACTAAGGATTGAACAAATAAATTAATTGAGTTGAACTATGAGAGCCCTCTCCCCTTTTTTTCTCGAAAACTTGTAATAACTACCCAGCCACCCCCTTAACAACCTCCTCAACACCAGCATCATCTAGGACCTTCACCCCCAAAATCTCATTATCCAACTTTTCAGAGTAATCAGCACCATACCCCTCGCCCCAAATACACCTCCTGATCAAGTCAACAAAGCCAGAAAAGTCGCCCTTGGCAATCTTTTCGTTGCCCGCCTTCTCAATCTCTTCGGTGTTCTGATGCTCCGTGACAAATTTCTCGCCGGTGACCTTCTCCGCCGCGGCGAGAAGCTTGTTTTGTGTAACCACGGCGGATTGGACGAATACATAGCGGTTCTTGGTCTCCTCGGGATGCGTAAGGATACCGACGACAGATTGCCCAACGTCGGAAAGGATGGTGGTGCTGAATGGGGTGTTTCCGCCATCCATAAGTGTGGCCTTTTTGTTAGGGATATCGATACCTAGGAACCCGACCTGGAGCCCTGCGCCATTCGTTATTATGTGGTGTGGAGGGGAGAGGGAGATAAGATACGGTAGGGGAAACAAACCCCAATCAAAAAATGGCCCATTGAGCAAAGCACTCCAAGTAATCTCTCCCTCCTTCTTCTTCAAATATTCAACAGTCGCAAGCTTCCCCGCGAAAACAGACAGCTTCTGTGTCTTCTCGTTGGTAATATCGCTACCAAATTCACTAGGGATAAACCTCTTTACACCAGCTTGAACAGCGGCATCGATGAGAGTCTGCTGATCCTGGATGGCGGTAACTTACCCGCAATTGTTGAAATGACCGCATCTTGACCAGCGAATGCCGCCGCAAGGGAGGAGACAGAGTTGTAGTCTGCTGTGAGAACTTTCGAGTCTTTAGGAGGGGATTCGGCGGTTTTGGAGTTCTCCCGTGTGAGGATTGTTGTCTCCAAGGTAGGGGAAGCCTCGAGGAGGGCCTTTAGGATTGTAGGGCCGAGATTCCCGGTTGCCTGGAGGTTATTGTTAGTAGTAGAGGAAACAGGTGGAGAACGAGAAGGTACAAACCCCGACGAGAATGACTCTTTTGATAGCAGACATATTTAATTGATACTGGTTTGTGTTTGAGTACGGTAGGATATTTGCTTTCTGGGTAGAGAGTTGTGAAGAGGAGGGTAAAACCGCTGGTGCTTGTTCTGTTTTCTACAAGACGAGCTCCCGCGCTCTCTCTTTATACCCCCCTACCCCTTCCCCGAAGTTCCACCAAACCCCACCATTTCGCCCTCGTTGTAAGAGCAAACATCACCAGTACCATAAACTCTCGTTAAATCCACCATCGGCCATCTGCCTCGGATCCCTCCGATCAGAGACAAAACGACCCAAGAAGGAATAGTGTTTTCCAGAGCTCACTGGATCTCATTAACCAGTATTCGTAATTTTTCTAACATGCCCTTCTAAACCTATGGCGGTTTAGGCTGTTGAGATCCGGATGGTGGATTCAACGAGAGTTTACGGTAGTGGAACAAAGTTCAAGGCAACACACCATAACGACTAACACGCAATAGCACACAACCAAGACGTTCCCTTACGTTCCACATCCTCCCCGCAAAAACCCACACGTACTCGTACATTATCCAGCTAATCGCCTCCAAAGGTGGCCTCGCGTAGGGCTAGATGTTCCCCCATCCGAGCACAATAGTGCATGTGGGACTATTCATGAATTGGAAATCGGGCTTTGTCAGCTTCTTGGGCAGTTTATCGGCTACGATGCCGGTATGATACAGGTCATCTTAGGAGATAAGCACTTTGGATACAATCTTGCCCTACGTTGAGAGCACCCGGCAAAGCGAGCAGGGGGTAGCACTTGAGCGAGTCGGGTTAGAAGACTTTGACTTGGTTGCAACCTTCCAGTCCGCCATAGTTTGTATTCTTCCTTAGTATTGCTCAAAGCAAGCAACATGCGATTCACATCCACTCATCCTTTCTTGTTCTTTACTTCCTTAAACTAAACCCTGTTCTCTCATAGACAGGAAGGCTATTCATTTCTAGCTCAAATTACTAAACCCTAATAGATTATCGGGCTTATGATACCCCCCTGCTCGCTCTGCCGGGTGCTCGCAACGTAGGGAAAGATTTTATTTGATGTTCCGGATTGGAAGGCAAAACAGATCCGTAAGTAGCGGGTAAGCGAGATAGGGCGATTAGTGACACTAACTCCATGAATGAATCTGATAGTTGATTGGTTGGAAATGCCTGGCAGTATGCATAAGCATAAAAATCAGAAACTCAGCATCGAAGGGCAGGGATGTGGAGAGATCTGCAGATCAGGTTCGTTGATGAGGATGTACTCGTACAGTAGACTACATGAGTGAAGCAAATAGAATGACAACGGAATTTCCAATACACCGGATAACAATGTTATTCAGAATGATTAGCAACCACCGAAAAATATTTGAAATCAAAAAGGCATTTGAGTCATTCAGTATTTTTTTATTTTATTTTATTTTATTTTAACATCTTCCACACCATAGCGAGTGCCCGGCGTGGCGAGCCATCCACCCAGATTCTGGCCATGATTTTAATCCGGACTGAGGTTCATCCAATCACATTGGCCTAAAGTTGCAGAGGGGCTCGCGATGACGGACACTCGATATGGCGTGGAAGACGTTATTCACTTGAAATAATCTCATCTTTCGAGTCGCCCTTCCACATAAATTATGCCAGTACACTTGAAGAAACGAGAAGTTTCGGTTCGATGTTGAGATTTTTTGGGCGAGAGAGAAAAGAAAAATAGGTTCTAAATGACTATTGTGTAGATATGATATTATAGCTGCAATCATCATGCTTCTGTGAATCTCCTCCAATAAATTCAGGAAATTTCTTGTCAAATGGGACCCCCTCCACAACTCTCAATTAGAAGTCGAAGCTTCCTTGCAACAACACTCCCATTACTACTGGATTATTTGCAGGAGCAAACAAAGGTTGCATTAGCAAAGTTCTCATACTCTTGCGAGGACTATACCATGAGCAATCAGAAACGCTTCACTAACCCTCTCCCCTGCTTACTCGGTATGACCAATTTTTTTTCATACCGGTAGTTCACCATGTCCCTAGATTATTATTATTACTATTATATCATTAAGCTTATATAGCCATTAGGCTATGAAGCTGATTAATATACAAGATAGCAAGGTCATGCTCGCTCGTCAGATATTCCTCCTAGGCACTTGGGTACCGTATGCATCAACAAACCTGGCGGGTAGCACCCGCACATGGGAAACGAACCGGACAACAAACAAAATCAAAACAACCTAGAAAACAGAAAGGGTTGGAAAAGAAAGATAAACTTTGGGTAATTAGATAAAGGAAGGGTGAAAAGCTATACCGATGGAAGGAATGGTAGGTATCTTCTTGACTTGTCGTGGGATGGAAAATGTCCTGCTGCACCCGCCCTTGCCCGAGGCATAAGTGCGTGAGCGGCATCTGTTGATTGCAGCACGTTCGCAGATGTTCAAACTTCGGGCCATGGCTAATATTAGCTGCGTGATCACACATTGTACTCGAGTACAGTACTTGCACGGAGTAAGCACATCATCATTGGGAAACACTGAAGCGGCACCTTACCAGTGGTTGATTCTGTCTTAGATATAGGGGGGGTAATACAACATCTACCCCCCGCGCGTGATCTCTTGCAGTTATCACGCGAGATCTCCCTCATCCAATAAGGTAATTACTCTTCCGAGTAGAAGTGCCGATAGCTTCACTTCCTTTTAGTGCGCGCTTCGTTCGAGGCATCCGATTCGCTTAGGAAACTGGGGCAGCAACTAAATCCCTAGGGCCTGGAGGGCCGAAGCGCTTATTAAGAGAAGCAGTGCATAGAGGTGGATGGGGAGCCCAAATTAGGTGAAATTACAATAGTCTGCTTATTCAGGTGAGATCCAAAATGTGCGAAACGGGACTTCCGTGGCACAGAACGTCTGGAGAAAGGCAGACTATTGCAACCAGTCCTTCCCTGACGCACCAAGAGGATGGGTTGGGCCCTTCAAGGGCGCATTGTTGTTCGGGGGATCTGAAAAGCTATTATATTCCCCTATTCCAGGTCTTCCGGGGAGGGTGACTAATTTTTCGCCGTGAGATTAAACCTGCGCAGGGATAGTGGGGAAAGTGCTGGAATAATGGGAGATTCGAATACGGCAGCTACCTTACTGTTTCATTGTAGAAGAAGCTTCTGTAGCGAAATCAAACTCCGGAGAGATTCGCACGGTATTTTACGGTAGTTTTTCATGTCAAAAGGGTTCGTCCCTCCTTTCTTCTGCGCCCAGCTCCCAAGAGTATCATCAATTAATCATACTCAGCAACTTATTCTCTTCAACATAACAAGAAATTGGGAGTCGGAGATGTCTCAATATACCATCAGCGATAGCCGCGACTGCCTCAATACTAGGAACTCTTATAATACTACTGTGTCGAACTACTATACTGTCGGTGATGATCTGTCTCCACTCCTCACCTGGCTATCACCCATGGATCCCGGCCTACAACATTCCGACATTCAAGAGCGCCCTGTTGGCAATGTCGGCGAATGGCTCATGGAGACTGAGGAATTCCGGAAATGGTGCGGATCGAGTGGGAATGGTGAAGGCGATAAGGCGGTCCTGTTTTGTTATGGAAATCCCGGGGTCGGAAAGACCTATATAAGGTAACGAGGATTATTCTCCGGAGGGAGAAGCGAACTTGTGCTAACAAGCCGTGGTGACAGTTCACTGGTAGTGGACAAGCTATACGATCAGAGGGGAGGACAGTACACGGCCGTTACCTGCTTTTACTTCGACTTTGCCGCACAAAAGGAGCAGACTGCAACTAGTATGCTCGGTGCCATACTGAAGCAGGTGATCAGTGGAGTGGAAAAGGTCCCAGAAGGTACATGACGGGCCTTGCAGGAGCAGAAAAGGACCGTCGGTGGGCGCAAACAGCGACTCGGCGATATCATGAAAATCCTGCAACTCATCACCTCGTCTCAACGCACATTTATAGTCATCGACGTACTGGACGAATGTACGGCCGTGCAGCGATTTCGACTTCTTGATTCTCTAAAAGAAATCCTTGAGAAGTCCCCTGGCGCTCGAATATTCGTGGCCGGAAGGCCTCATACTTGCCCTGATATAGAAACACGCCTCGCCGGACGGGTAACGAGCGTATCTATTGGTCCTGCCAGCCACGATACCGTCCAATTCCTTCGTGTGAGACTGAGCGAGGTAGTGGTCGTGACACTGAGAATCCAATCCCGCATTACCCACTAATATCTGTATTTAGATTTCTGCTTGTTTCCTTAAATATCGAAGCCATCTTGCAAGAACTAACAATACACCGGAGACGGGAAAGACTTTGCAATATGACAGATGAGTTGGGGTTAGAGGGTATCTATGGTGCGACGATACAACGGATCGAGGCGCAGGGCGAGTATAAATCGCGACTTGGGATGGGGGCTTTGATGTGCATTGGTTATTCAGAAAGGCTCTTGAAGGTAGGCGAGTTCTGCCACGCTCCTGCCGTCGAATTAGGCACCACGGATTTCAATGCTAGCAACATCCCTTCGATAACGACATTAGGGAGCTTCTGTCAAGGACTTATTATTGTCGATAAGGAGGCATCAAATATGCGACTAATCCATTTTACTCTTAAAGAGTATTTTTCGGCCCATCCAGATATTTTCGGTAAACCTCACTCGGCAATGGCAGAGATCTGCTTGACATATGTAAATTCTCAACCAGTTAAGGCTTTTTCAGGCCTCTCCATTGACGATATCTTTGACGATCCCTATACAGATTCTATGATATACCTAATAACATGCCCATTCTAAAATATTTTTCTTTATTCTGGGGGGTACACGCGAACAGGGAACTCTCGGACCACTCAAGATCACTCGCCCTGCAGCTGCTTCAGGACTATGATGGCCACATATCTGCCAAGCTTCTTCTTAGGGAAGGGAGGAGGGATGAGCGGTTTGGGGGTTATAGAACCTTTTCATGGTTCAGTAGACTGCACTGCACCTCATTCCTTGAGGTAGTGGAGATTCTGGTTGCTTTGACCGACATGGGATGTTGCGACCCTAACGGGGAGGACTTTGTGGGGTATACGCCGCTTACATGGGCTGCCCGGAAGGGATATGGGGAGGTGATGAAAGTACTACTGTGAGAGGGCCAGTAAAGGGGTAGGAAGCTCTAGGAAACGAGGGGGAGGGGAAATAGTGGTGTTCGGTTATTATCTCTTGCGCCGCCGCCTCATCATCTTACTAGCTAACTGTCTATATACACATAATCCGGGAGAGCATCATCGCCAATCACTCTTCTCACACCACTAAACACAAGGGATATGTACAAGTAATCAGCACGTAATCAACTCTAGCACCACCACACTACTTGGGCCAATAATGGCGGCGGAACACCGCTCTACTATGCCGCATGATATGGGCGTGAGCGTGTGGTGAAAATACTACTAGGTCAGGAAGAGGTCAACCCTGACCAGCCAGATAATGGTGGCAGAACACCGCTATCGTATGCCCCTTGGTGTGGGCATGCGGAAGTGGTGAAAATACTACTCGGGAGGCAAGAGGTCAACCATGACCAGCCAGATAATGGCGGCAGAACACCTTTCATGTGGTCACCGGAGTGGTTCCAACAGAGCATGAGATACATGATAAAATCTCGCAAAGTAGAAGCCCACAACGCGAGTTGAGACAGTGTTCGCAACGGGGCAGTCCGTCCGTCCTGGGGCAGGACGAGGACGGACGACATTTCGTCGTCCCGTCCCGTCATTTTGAAAACATGCCCGACAAGTGAGAACGAAGGACGAGGATGGACGACATTGTGTCGTCCCGTCCTGTCTTTTCCAGAACTTGCCCGACAAGTTAGAGCCAAAGACAACGTCCCCCGGCCGCCCCCCACAAAATGTCTTACCTGTTAGAAATCAGTTAATCCTGTTCGTCATGCTTTTAGTTTCTTTTGTCATATGCAAGGCAGAAGCACGGGAAATATGTTTTTGTTGTTGGATGAGAAAGATCATACACAGTCAAAGAAATGCACGATGATGAAAGGAGATGAAGGAAGAACAAGAGCTAAGATATTAGGTCAAAGGTGGAGGAGAAAGGAAGTCGTTGAGATAGATTTCTTTTGTTCAGAGATTACGCAGAATGTTTCTTTCTTTTGTCTTGGAGCATGGAGGAGAGAAAGGGGAGATATGTGGTGATCGATAGAAAGGTTAGATGATGGTTTTGTTTTTTGATATATACTTCGCTCCTTACCACTAGTTTAGCAAGTAACGACGACGAGAAGACTTTTGTACGCCATCTATTCCATCCCAGTATTATTCGGTCACATATATTTGACCCATTTCAATTATTACCCAACAGGATCCAATTGCCTCTTTCAGTATTAAGTAGACTAGGATAGTAATAAGAGCACTTCCGCTTACAATTTATATTTGAAAATAATAGAAGTACAATTCAGCCAATGGCTATTTGCTTTTGACCTTTGAAACCCGGTTTGGCTATTTATATATGTAACTCACTTATTCAAATACTAAGCTATGCAGACAAGCTCATACACTATTAGTGGGTTTCCTGTCAGATTGATTTTGCCAACAAGATTTGAATTGATATCCTGTTTGGCTACCATACTTGTATGAAAAATAACAAGCTAGCAGACAAGAAAGAATGAGAAGAAATCATTCAAGGGAATCAAGCAAAACAAGAATTTCAAATCACTGAGGAAGAACAAAAGTCCAATGAGTATAGTTCCAATGCCTTAAGCGTACTCTCTATGCGATGCCTTAAGCGTACTCTCTATGCGATTCACATCTGAGTTCACCCCACCATATAAAATCCTGGAACGTAACCAAGATTTTAGTTACTGGGATTCCTCAATGATCTCGTCTCACAATTGATTTCTCAGATATCCTCAAGGTGTTCAATTCAATTGTTAGGCATACTGGAAGGCTCAGCCTTCCATTAGTCAATAAAGACCTATAGTTACCCTATCTTCAGATTCTCAGTTCAAAAGGACAAGCCAACACCCCCCTCCCGCATCAGTGTTGGGACGGCGCAACAACGGCAGATGCTGCCGTAGTTGCGTCTCCTCACCAAGGACATGGTCCTTGGAGGACCCCTCGTAGCCTTGTAAATGTCACGGCTATCTGTCTGACCGGATCCCGTTTGCAGGATATATGACGGAAGGCCTTTGGCGAGCTTATGCAGGTGATTTGAGCCAAATTAGTGGACGGCGCACAAAGCTACTGAGCACTAAAGATGGGAGTCACCAAAGTGGTCACTAGGTAACGGGACCTTTTTTTACCAACAATGGTTAACTAATATCATTCTATACTCCACGCTCCCGTGATGAAAGTCCCAGAAGTGAATGATGTTGTTGAAAGAGGTAGTTTGTGAAATCAAGCATACTACCACTCACATACGTCACTAGTATTCTTCGGATACTGACGGAACGATACAATAACCATATGACTAATGAGCGATAATGGCCATTGCTGCGATTATAGGGACAAGTCTATCTTATGTCTTGTCTTGCACCTGGTGAGTGCAGGATATACCTGCAATGCTGAGAGGCTCAATAACAAAGCTGGCCCCTTTGTTGTTTCGATTATGGAGACCATTTTGCGTATGCAATGGTAAGCAAGACTTCATGCCGACAAAGATGGATTGGAACCAATGGACTGATGTGTGGGAGCACTGTCCGGAAAACTGATGGTGTTACGATTGGGAAGTCAAGTGAGGTAACAGCATTGTCAGGGTCAAATGGTGTTCGCACTTTGTGAAGAAGTGAGAAATCGTTAGTAGATACTTAGTTAGTATGAGAACTAGATGTAGCCCGCGACTACCCAGATGTGGCATATAAATATCGAGGTGCCTCCCATGCTATTTGAATATCATCAAGCAAGAGACAAGAGATCTTATCAATATTAAATATGTACACTAGAAAATGTTTTATCATTCTATCTATTTTGACTTTAGTCATTGAGCCTTCCTAGACAATCTCCGTCTACAATAAAGATTATCGGCCAGAGCTATCTCACAAGTCATTGAGATAGGCTTCCACCTAACACCAATACTGTAGTGGGCAAGTAGGGAGATTGTCTTCCTTTTCATGCTCTAGATAATGTTGGAGCTGATTGCGGTTATCCCGAATTTGCCTTAGCCTGTTTTTCTTTTTCCAATCCGATAAAGCTGGAAGGTGTGGTACGTCTTCAGAAGAAAGGGTTATAGCTCTAGTTGTTAGCCAAACTGAAGGAAGTCTTAGAGAATTTCCCCGTAGTAGTACAATTTCATTAGTGTTTGAAGAATTTAGTTTGTACTCAGATTTCCAAACCGTCTCAACAGTGGATTTCACTTTTTCAATCCAATCCGGTGGCTCTGCTTACTCATTCTCGAACTATTTATACTTCATTTCAGGATTCAAAGTGACAGCAAGGAAGTGCACTAGAACCAAGTCTGTTAATGTGTAATATCTAATAGGTATAAGCTTTGAAGCAGATATAAATCAAATGAGAAATATAAGAGGGAGAGCAGGGGATAGATAGTAAGCACATTCCAGGCTAGGTCTATTGAGGTTCTAATATGTGGTATGTAGAGTTGTCGGGATTGTTCTGGCTAGTACAGTAGCTTATGCATAGTGGGGAAAATAGCATGAAGTTGGCCGAAGTGAGTTTTAGACTGTAAGATTAACTGCTATTTCTGGAATGGCTCCAAGATATGCAGGATCTCACATAGGATATTCCAGTTGGCTGGGGTTAGCTTATCAAGATGTAAAGAGGAGGGCGTACCATCCTGTTCTTGATCTTCATTCCAGTGAAGAACTAGCGATTCAAACTCCTCTAGGGGATCATGAAGTTCAAATGCATGTATAAGTGAATCGTAGTTGCTACCCCATCTTGTAGTAGAACAGTGAATGAGGAATACTGCTTTGGTGTTCAGACTGAGGAACTTTCTAACTTCAGCTTGGAATCATTGGCATCTCTGAGGCAAGCGCGATATCCAACTAATAATATTGTGGAGTTTTCCCAAAGGGCCTTTCCACCGCCATGCCGCTAATTCCACTATCTCATACTGGAGGTCTTGATAGGTAGAAATCTATGCTTCAAATACTTCTGCATCAGATTCCCACTGGAAGGATTTAAGAACAAGATTTATGACAGCACAACCGGGGTTTAATAGGATCGAAGGGAATATGGTGGTTCTTTAAATGCTCACTGATGTAGTCTAGTGCTGTATCATTATTACTGGCATTGTCCAGAGTAAAGTATTCTATCTTATTAATAATACTATACTGCTGAACAACATCAGAAAAGCAAGAAGCCAGATATTTTCAGTATGGCGCTCATACAATCTCCGCATTGCTATTACTGGGCTTTGAGTCTTGTTGTCAGAGTCTAACCTGTATGTAACTACGGTGAGAAATGCCCTGTAGTTTCGGGATGTCCACATATTGAAAGTAAAGTGAACTTTACTTCAGCTCTGTCTGAAGAAGCGCGTGAGACTCAGCTGAGAATAATGGAATTGTTCTAATATCCAACTCTTAATAGTATTGGCCGAGCTGGAAAGCGCACATAGCATTTCCGTATAGGTGGTATTCAACCAGGGTAACTCATATGAGTTGCATGCATTAAATTAAATAAGAAAAGCACTTACACAAATGACAAAAGGTCTTAAAAGCACTGAAAAGGAAGCTTTTTCAACTTGGCTGAAGCTTATATTGTTGATTATCCATCGCAGAAGCAGATCTCTGAAGAGATCTATGTTACAAGTTCCCTGCCGTGGGTTTTTCCAAACGCAGTTTCAATCAATACCTGACTCTGCTCTAGCGGAATTGGACCATCTTTCACAATTTATTTCCCAATTTTATGTATTTCATGTAGATGCTCAATCATATCTTTCATTGAGGAATCTGCAATGGTAACCCCTAATCCCTTTGATTGAGCTACATTGCATATGACAATGGGTTAATCAATAGCCTGAGAGTGAAGTACTACAGAGAAAGTCGAGTTATAAAAAATGAAAAAGATATAAACTTATAAACTTACAGTAAGCACATCGCCAAGGTGTCTGTCCTTCTAGTGTTCTATACTCATTTCTATTCTCAGGGAAATAGACCCACCGTTTCGTAATTCTCTGTCTCCGTTCATAAATTCTTCTGTCTGACCCAGCTCCATACCCATCCTCCCCAGGATTGCTTCCAAATGTGGGGGTCAATAATAATCCGCTGGGAGGACTACTTAGCACACTATATAGACTGCTACCGCGACTCCCCTCAATAGTGTGTTTGGGAATCGTTATCAGGCTTGGAGTATTCGTAAGTCTAGCAACCGCATCCATATCTATATCCTATATTTTCTATCTGAAGGATGAAGTTCCATCTTCGAGTGATATAGAAGTGCTGATCACGGTTGAATACTAAAAACTCCTGGGTAAGGAGCGAGAAGAGAGAATGGAGATCAGCGCTGGGGATATTCCGATATCTGATGTGATCTGTCCTCATAATTCTACCTCAAGCCAAGTTTATTCTCCAATTTATCTTCTAGTCTTGTATCCGCTACTAGATTGCAATATTATTCTGTAATCTTAGAATTATTCTCCGAGGGTGTGAGGATACGGTGGATTTGATAGTCCCCGGCGGTCACCCACTGTCACCCGCTGTCCCCCCCCATCCCTGGCCATCCTAGCACTCCCCTGCTGTCCCCCACCGTCCCCTACCGTTCCCTACTGGATGTTGTCTCAGATCCTGGAGCTTGTCGTCCTTGCTAATAACGGCCGTCCAGTGATTTCAAGGACGAGGACGGACTACATTTTGCCGTCCCGTCCCATCAGGTGGTCTTGGTAGTGCCCAGCCAGGCCCCACAGGGGCCTTGGACGGCTGCGAACACTGAGTTGAGAACTTGGATTGCCCGCCTTATGGACACCGTGGCGGTTCCTTCACTTTCCGACTGTATTGCTCATGAAACTTCTCACTGCGTACCCCCCTTGTACTTGAAGTATGCCCCAGGAAATCAGAATGCACAAGTGTTATCCCACCCAGCTCTGATCTTCTGTCCAACTTGATCAAGCGAGGGTTTTCGAGTTTATATTTACGAAGTATAGGCGGATGTGGTCGGTGGGGTGAGAGAATTCTATTATTGTGAGAAGGTTCAGTCTATAACTTGCTCTTTTCCTCCCTTCTATTGTATTTACTTTTCCTTTCAATGTAAATTCTTGTTTGGGCTAATTCTCTTTTCTTGCACATACGGTTCTTGTTCCCTCTCCACATTTTCTCGAAGCCATGCTCTCTCTCCTACACCATGAATCAACCTTTTCAGGAGTGTTTTTTTTTTTTTTTGATCGATGGAAGAGAGTGTACAATAGCATTTTTTTTTTAATAAACTTTTTTCGTTTCGGGCGCCCTTGCTACTCTAAAGTGTACGGCTCAGTCACAAAGACTAGTCTACAGGCACCTCCCCCTTCCTCATCATAAAACAAAAGAAAATTACAAGGATCAAAAAACCACTACAAGGTGAAAATACACCAGACTCCATCCTCAAAACCTAAACCCCAGGCCCACCTTACGCCCTCCGCCAAAATCAACCCCTTTCCCTTTCTCCTTCACCTACTTCTTCTCCGCCTCCTCCATCCCCGTGAACATAGCCGCCATCACAGACCCAAGAATATCGACGTCACCGCCAATGGCCTTAAGCCCAGCAACAGCCACACTCACTCTCTTCCCAACCTCCTCCACCTCCCTCTTCAGCCCCGATAACCCATCCCCAGTATTCTTCCCCAGAGGTGCCACTCCAACCACTCAAGTCAACCTTCTCCCCTCACCCCTGATGTCCTTCATCAACGACGCCACACTCTCACCTCCACCAGCCACCGCCTCCTTTACCTCATCCAGCCCCTTCCTCCAAGCCCGACCTTTCCTTACTGGGCCCACCGCCACAAACCTCCTAACCAAGCATCACACCCCATCAACCCAAAGGCCAGTCCGGCACCACTGCCCAGTCTCGTCTCCTCCTCTTATCCTGACCATTACAGTAGATAACAACGAGCCCCTCTCCTCCCTCTTCTGGAGCTGACCCTCAGGAACCCACCACCTTGCATTCTTACAAAACTTGACCCAGGCCTCCATCAGCCTAGCCTGGACTCCACCAATCCCCGTCTCCAACCTCACACCACCCATCTTCAGCGCTGCTGACAACCTCAAAACCCGCCTCTTTTCAGGGTCTATTGGGCCTCCCACCTCCACCTTCCTCCTCTTACCACCCTCCACCTCCTGGGCCATCATGCCCCCCAAACTCCCCATCTGGGTAGGTGTACCGAATGTAGACTCACCCCTTGGGCAAGCCTCTTCGTCCGGTGACGGCAACCTTGGGCTCAATGGAGCGACTCCAAACTCTTTCTCCTCCTTCATCTTTACTAACTCAAGCCTCGCGTGCTTGAGCTCCCTGCGTAGACTGTTGTTATGGGCCACAATCTCCGTGATCATGGCCTCTGTCGGTCGGGTATCGTCCTGGGGTTCAGTTTTCGCAACACTGAAAAGCCTCTTTGAAGCCTTAGACACATCAGCAAAAAATTACCCTGCGTCAGATATGGCTCCGTTGCGTCCTGACACAAGTGATGTTGAATCTGCGTCCCCTGCATCCTGTGCGTCCTGAGTTGCCTGGCAACGCCCGCTCAAATTCCATGCGTCCTCAGTTTCCTCGCAACGCCGGCTCACATCCCATGCCACCCGGGCCGCGCTGCGACCTTCTTTGTGTCAGGATGGGAGGTCGCCTCATAGCTGCGTCCTGAAGACCTCCAGGCGCCAGCCCGTTCAAGTTACTTGGATCTGCTAATGGATGGAGCGTATTATCGCGTCTTCATTGTATCGGCTGGCATCGGCAGTAGTACCACTTTTTTTTTTAAATCATGTCTTCTGCGCGTGGGTCATATACTACTGATCATCCGCCCTTGTAGTTTATGGATCTGGTGATTCTACTCGATTGCTTGTTTATTCATCGGTAGAATTTATACTACTATACTAGCACTAGGTTCCTCCCTCAATCAATCCCTGATGCAAAATAGCATCGCTGATGCCTTCTGATATCCGGATCCCTTAATATACCTTGTTAAATGTTCTCAAATCGATACGGCTATTGACAATCCAGCGCCGATCCCCCTCTGGGATAAGGGGCGCCAGGCCGAGAATTGTCCCTATGTCAACTACAGTAAACTCCCGAGCATCCTCCTTCATTTGGACGGTAACAAGGCTATGTACGTCTGATATCCGCTCTGAGTTCACTGTGCTCACAAACTGAACACCAGCGAGGCGGCGCACTGGATCCTCGCATCTGTAGTCTCAGATTTTGAAGAGTGCAACGAGCTTGGCTGGAAGACGGCCCCGGAGCGCACCATACATGTCTTCCGTTCCGGCCCGCACCCAAACCCAATCATTGCGACTCCTGTGGTTCCTAAAGTTGAGAGCCCACGTGCATCGCGCAGGGTGGATGTCTTCTATTTCTGTTTCTTGGAACGCAACAACTGGAATTTCTAGTTATGTCAGTAGGTCCACTGGAAGTGATTTGAGTATCTCAGGGTCATCCGGAAGAGGGCGCTCTGGCGGCAGATTATGCCGACTGTATCGGATCAATCCACGACATATAATTTGAATGGAAACCCCCAAAACCCGACTACAATCGGCCATGTTGGAAACATTGTCCCAGTGTTCCTTCAGCATCCTTCTACCAATGCCAGGCGCTGTTGTGGAGCTAGTTGTGTCCAACAGTTCCACCACGTCGGGAGAGATATCTGCACTGCAACGTCACAGAGATTCCAGATTCAATAGTCTCATTCGGGTGCCATGCTGTCCACTATAGCTCTGCACAATTTGCCGTGAGGCATCGTTGTTATTTGATTGCCGCCATCCAGCCTTGATTTGGGTCTTATGCGCTAGCTCGCCGAACTTGGTTGAATACATCAGAATATTGCCAAACTGGCGTCTATGATCACAAAAGTGACTGAGCAAATGCATCTTGATGAAGTTGAAATGCGATTCACAAAAGATCAAGTCCATTCGTCGCTCGGTTTCTTGTTCCCTTTCTGGGTCGCTCATCCGGCGCCGTTTCGAGGGTGCGATGCACTCCCTTGTCTTAGGCCTATCATGTCGCAGCTCCCTTCGTTGCTCATCGATTTTCGCGCGTATGCGTTTAGTTACTCGAAACTCTAAAAAGATATCCTTCATCTTGTGAAATGTGTCCAGATAGTCTTCCATATAGGTGATTGTTTCCGCTGTGTGGCTTCGGTATTGCGCCATCCTATTGAAATTGACCAGCGCCCTGACGCATACGAGAGCACGCTTGAAAGGTATGAGTTGGGCACTCCCAGGCTGACGCAGTGCCACAGCCAGAACGCCTAGAGCACACCGCCCAAGGTTCCGCATCTCTTTCCTTTGCCACTGCGTAACCTCGCTGTAGGCTTTTTTTGGTACAAGGAATCCTGGGTAAGGCGGTAATGCCTTCCAAACTTCGTCAAATGCCTCAAGTCATCCGTGCTTTTTCAGAAAGCCCTGGATCCAGTGCATCATGTCCTTGAATAACCCAAGATAAACTGTATGGAGCATGTCTGGTTTGTGTAAATCTGACGGTGAAACGCGGTTGAGCCCGTAAAATACATTTTGACCTAATCTAATAGCAAGACTCTCAGGCGTGATGTTGGCGTGGTCGGTTTCTCCAATCGAATTTTCATAGTCGTAATGGTGATATATTGCATAATCTCTAACTGGATAGACTTTCATGTTGGTGCCTAATTCGACCGCAGGCACCTCGCATCTAGGACAGACGTTGGATTTTATTCCATGCAGGGCAACGTTTTCCAAGTGGTCCGCAATCCACTGGGCCAAGATTGGGAAGCACCTGGGAACCATCCTATCGGCGCAGTCAATTGGTACACTGTCGTGCGCCGGATCTTGTAGAGGCGCAAAGATGAGTTCGAATATGTCCCGTAGGGTGTCCGCGTTGATGTGTCTCTGGTGTTGATCTGCTTTGGAGGACTTTGATAGTTTTGAGGCAATGGGCAATAATGCAAGAAGCAGAACTGCCATGTATGTGGGGCTGTTGCGCCGGCCGGACGGAAGATTTCCAAGCGTGATATAGACAGGCCATGGTTTCTTGTTGCCGGAGAAGTTTGTCAGATGACTCTGATCAGACATCCCTCTGATCGGAACAAGCGTCACACTTGGCGGAAGTGTCTCCTGCTTTCAGTAAGCGATTGTTTACTTACAAAAGGGTTATGAGGCTGTACTTGAAGATCCCACCACCAGTCCGCCGTGTGGATTTCTGCGTATATCTGTTGTCCATTGGTGTCGTATTCCCTGAGTGGCTCGTAGACGAAGCCATCTCTGTAGGCGATGTGGCGCAGGAGATATCTGACGCAATCTAGAACGTTGCGATAGAAGAATGGCAATGTTCGCTTGCCATCATCAACCTGTCCTTCGTTCCATTGAAGATATGCACTGTGAGGATCCAATGCCTGGAGGAGGTTCTCAAGCGTATGCATGGAACTATACACGGCCGATGAAGCATTACAGTGACCACTCGAGAAGTATTCATTGATTCGTGACTTAGGTACTTTACCCTCAATGAACCAAGACGCTAGCTTGATACCGTGCGCGCTACTAAATGGAGACCATGGGTGCTGACACAGATTGCTTTGTTCTTGCTGAAAACTCTTGACATCACCTATAGATTCGCCGGCCCCTTCATAAAGCATCGGTTTACTGGGTAATGGACTCGCAGTTTCGTTGAGTATCTTGGTATCAGACTCGTGACTGATGTCATCGAATGCGCCATACACGTGTCCGGTGGGATCTGGATCTAATTCATAGTGGGAATCCAGGCGGTGATGCCCCTCGTGGGGCAATATGTTGCTTCCTTTCTTATCGTTAGTAGTCGGTGAGGATGCATATTTTATTGTAGACCCTAAGACGATATCCAGATTTGCGTGCGCATTTCGCTGGTGCTTCTCATATGCAGCAGACCTGCTGTATTTCAGTCGGCAGAATGGACATTTGTTAGGCATGGGGCGAGATTTCCCAATTATCTCGGCCTTGTGTAGTTTCGAGTCTAAGGCTATCGGGGTGATGTCAACAACGCGTGTGGAGCGCACGTAGGGTCAAGGGGCTCGAATGATCTAAACTGGATCAAGTATTTTGAATTACTTAGCGTAAAGGTCACCTGGCGCAGGCTTGGATTGTTTGTTTCATGATCTTGATAGTAGACCGAGAATATTTCCTCTTCGAACGCAAGAGTCTTTATTCCGTTTCATGTGTTCAAGTTGAATCAGATTATGGGGGTGCCCTGTGGTAGAGCGTCAGATCCCGGTTCCCTAATAAATTGTTAAAATTACTTGAATCTTTCAACCGGCCTAAATGATCATAGTGTTTTATATATAATGGGAACAGATCAACACAGGAGGACCACATACCCAGAATCATCTGCCATTCAGAACTTCCACAAGATCCACAAGACGCACATCTCTAGCCTCTCATATTTATCAAATAAATAGACTCGAAAACATATTCGATATGGCGCACAATATCAACATCATTCAATACGCACTGATGCCACCCGGCGGGCCGTAGCTGGCACCAGCAGGTCAGACATATCAGCTTCCTGCTAATTCTCTCATTGGAGAAATCTCATTTCGACGCTCGGACAAAA
>Ga0307509_10001006_pt1 | contig 48488 bp, 45 predicted proteins | sample 10_EM_MG_FD_202245 | JGI IMG/M metagenome (GOLD analysis project Ga0307509, IMG submission 202245) | Populus trichocarpa ectomycorrhiza microbial communities from riparian zone in the Pacific Northwest, United States - 10_EM | ecosystem: Host-associated > Plants > Roots > Unclassified | place... | reverse complement strand
ATGAAGCTCCAAGTTCAGTGGGCCGGGTATGATCGTGAGATTTGTGTTGTGGTGTTGAACCCCGATTTGACCTTCCCGAATAGGAAGGAAAAAAGCGGGGTAGGAAAATTGAGGGAAAGGAGCTTGTCACACACACACACACACACGCTCAGCACACATACCGGTACAAGCGCTGGAGCTTCCCGAGTACCGTACCCCGTGGCTATCCATAGGGTGCTCAGCACGGGTACGGTACATAGCACACGCGCCCCACCATCAGCACGCACAAACCTTCCTCCCCCCCAACCCCCTTGAATACCGTACCGGTTCACAGTAACCACGCACCGCTCATCGCTCATCTCATCGCTTACCACCGGCCCGGCCGGTAACTTCCCCCCCTTTTTCCACCAGTTGTGTGTGTGTGTACCGGCCGGTTACGAGTTCTCGAAATACCGTACCCTATTGTACCGGCTCAGGTTGGCGCAAACAAGGATCAGCTCAGAAAGAAAGCCCCGAGAGCCAATCGTTCCAAAGCGCTTAAATGTCCTGGCAGATCCCCGCATACAATCAAGGTCACGTGCCGTGCTACCGCACCGGCAGTGGTTTGGACTTTCCGAATGTGGAGGTGGGTTCGGGTGGACTGGCAAAATATTGGTGGTGGAGAAGGAAAATGGAGGTTTTTTCTTCTTCTTCATATCATACTTGTAGAACTTTCAATTTAATTCAACTTCACCCTACTGCTAATGAACTACTGGTACATACCGTACCACTGTGACACCTTGGTACTGTAAATAAGAGGAAAGAAGGAAAAGAAAAGAAAAAAAAGAGAATAAATCAAAGCATAAATCATAAGATATCGTATCCGGTACATACAGGGTCGTTTTTATGGATGGATGGATGGAAGAAGAAGAGAAGGGTGCTATACAAAACAGACAAAAATAGAATGACAATAAAGAAAGAAGGGAATTATCATGTAAATCAATCCGATACCCAGACGCAGACCAAGCCGTAAAATATAGGGGAAAAAAAAACCGAAAACCAGTCCCGCTAAAATGAAGGTTAAAAAAGCAGAAACTAAAAGCAAAGCAAACTCCACAATAAAAAAAGGGTATGATATGATAGAAAGGTATACCGAGAGGTAAAAGAAAGAAGAAAAAACTCCACCACCACAGTCATTAGTTAAAAAAAACGCTTGCTGGTGAAAACAAAACTCAGGAAAATAAAAATAAAAACGAAAAAGCACAAAGCGAAGGTATCATAGAAGACGAGGGGAAAAAGAATCAGATCAACCCGCTCGTCGAAATTCTCTTGACCGGCTTCCTGGCGTATGCAACCAGCATCCTAAACGCTGTCTCCCTCTCTTCACACTCCCTCAACAACCCACGTTCATTCCACATACTCCTTCTCATAACTTCTCCTTGACTTGTAATCACTCGTTCGTAGCATCTAGTATACCACCACCGACCGACACTGGAGAGCACCGCGCTATTTACCTCGTCACCACCGGTGATGGGGACGTTAGATACCACGGGCAAGCCGACAAAGCACTTGTGCGGGCTTTCGAAGCCTCGCTTGGATAGGAGTCTAAGTACCTTCTCCGATTGCGTGGAGGTAGAGTTCGAAGAAGTGTAGTTCTCGCGGTGCATGATGGTCTTGGCTAAGTCCACGGCTTTGCGCGCTTTCGGGCCAACGTTGCCGAGGAGGTCTACGTCTAGGACTGTTGCTTCCAAGTAGCCGCCTGGTTCGAGCACGCGCCGGCATTCGGAGAGGATGAAGGGAAGGTTGGAGTCTGAGGAGCTGGGGAGGAAGCGAAAGGATATTGCATTAAAGAAGCCTTTTGGGAAAGGGAAGGAGGAGGAGAAGTCTTCATGGTGGATTTGTTGGTGGTTTTGGGGTCTAGAGGGGGATGGCGGGTTGTTGGTGGTTTGTGGGCTTGAGGAGAGGGAGGGAGAGAGGTTGTAGATCTTCGCAGAGGGGTATGAAAGGGCGCAGTAGAAGGACCAGTCATCTGTACAATTGTTAGTACTCCGGCAATTTGATAGGTAAGGAGGAACAATTACCTGTGCCGAGACCATCAATAACAAGAACCCTACCGCCGCCACTGGCGCGAGGACCAACTGCCGCTGTGATCTTCGTCATCATCTCGTGCGCAGGGCTGACAAGGACTCTGTCGGTAGACAGCCAGCGACTAGCCATGAGTGCCCAAAGTCGCACAGTCATCTCATCTTGGGATGTATCCGGGTCGATAGATCCAGTCGAGTCAGTAGACCTATGTGAACCAGAAGATCCACCGGAGCCCCGAGATCTATGTGATCGCCGGCGCGATGAAGTAGATGGGAGGCTTAGGTTCGGTGGTGGAGACGATTCCAAGTGAGCACTATGTCTACTTTGCACGCTGCTGATCGTCCCCCGGGAATCCCGGTCGCGATCATCTCCATAAGACCTGATAAATGAAGAGACGGAAAAAGGAGTGCTAGGAGTAAGAATCTTGTAAGCTGGCGGTGTAAATGGTGGGTTGGTGACGATAGGCAAAGGCGAAGGCAGGACAAGTGTAGGTGGAGCATTTCGAAGGGTCGGTGAGTCGTTAACTTTAGGTTCGCCCTTATTATCAACTTGCTCCTCCTCGTTAAGTTTCATTCCTTCATCATCTCGGAGGTCCGGGAATGCGCTGCAAAGGTCTTCGTAGCGGAAGGGTGAACCAAGCGACGACGTCGCTGATTTTGTGCCAGGTTGCTCCTCTTCTACCTCTGGCTCTATAGCCACAGCCTCGCCGAATAGTCCTGCGTCAATGAGGTCATTGTACTCTGGCCAGATGTCTTCCTCTTCTTCGACTGGTTGCCTTGTTTCTGGCACTGGCTCTGCAACTGCAGGGATCGAAGTCGTAGAACCCTTTCTGATGGGCCATTCTGTATCTCTTGGACTGGCGGCTAGGTTGCCGTCGTCAGGAATCCCAGAAACCATTGCGGCTGGCTGTGCACTGCGATCGAAAGGATCAATCTGGCAGGAGGCCCTAGGTTGGTGAATCGCAGTGGTAGGGGTAAGCCCATACGAACCCCAAGGGACTTGAAATCCCTCGTTCGCTGGATGGAAACCCTCCTTGAATGGACGATCCATTCTCGGTGGTGCAGTACTGGCTTCAACTTCAACACGGGGGATCTGAGTTTTGATTGGGGGCAGATTCTGTATTGGCTTTGTCCTTAGTGGGGCATGAGGAAGGGCTTGCGGTGGAGCAACCGAAACAGTCTCCGGAGGGGCGGGCAGTGGTGATGCCGGGACCTTTTGAGGAATGCTGGGTGTCCTGGTTCTCATAACTGGTGGGATCCGGCCAACCTGCTGGAGTCGCTGTAAGTACTTTCGCTCGTTTGCTTTTGCTGCACGCACATCCTTGCGCACTTGCTCTGCTGCGTTTGGAGGAGCGGATCTCGATAGTGGTGGTGGTGATGATATAGGCGGTGGTGGGAGCAATGTTGGCGGAGGGGGTGGAGGAGTAGGTAAAGAAGGCAGGGGTAGCACAACGGGCATAGGCTGAGGGATCGGTGGAGCAGTAGCTTGCTGAGAAATGGTTGGTGGCTCATGGATACCGCCCTGATGCCTGATCGCATTTGCATAGTTATTGGTCGGATGCGCATGCTCTCGTCGGAGCTCTCGAACCTGCTCTGCCAACTGTGCAGCTTCCTGTAATTCCTCTTGGTCGAGAAGCGCATAGTGTGGCTGGCGTCTGTAGGTATGTATCGCTTTTCGGCCAGTAGTGGCAGGTACCGCTCCCGAAGCAGCAGCAGCCGGGATCGGAGTGATCGGTGGTGCAGGAGTCGGAACCGGTGACGGAGTCGCGTTTCCCCGTGAACTAGATGCACTACCCGACCGAAAGAAAGGCCACCGTCCCGATTTACGCGGAGGGGCCTCAGGGCCCGGCGATGGAGGCAACTTTGGAGTATTCCTCCCAGGAATCTTGAACATGCTATCCGAGCTTCCTTCCCTTGACATGTAAACAGGACTAGGGCCTCGCTTCCCAATCTCCAAGCTCCTCTTCTCCCTGCTGCTATCGGCACTTTCGGTCCTGGTCATCAACTCACCAGTGTTTCTGTTCTCAACCACTGCTCCACCTCCAACAATAACAACCGGTTTCAGTCTGTCAAGTAAGTAGTCGTCCGGCTCTCCGCTAGAACTGCCTCGCCTACTACCCGACGTCCTACCCAGTGATCCACCAGTAGTAGAACTCATACTACCGCTCCTCGCATAACTCCCAATACTACTACCACCGGTAGAGCCACTTCTCCCTCTACCAGTAATCTGCTTCCCAAACGCCGCATACCCTTCATGTCCGGTACCCGCGACAGGGCCTTTCCTCCTCTCCTTCTCTACCTTTCTCTCTCTCTCCTTCTCCCTTTCCCTTTCCCTTTCCCTTTCCCTCTCCCTCTCCTTCTCCCTTCCCTTTTCCTTCTCCCTCTCCTTTTCCTTCCCCCTCTCCTTCTCGTCCATCGACCCTGATGTCTTCGTCCTTCCTCGGGAAAAGAAACTCGGTCGCGACTTACCCGGGCTGGACCTTGTGGGCGACTTCTCCCGCGCAGCCCCATCTTTGCTCTCGCCTCTCTTAGCCATGGCGGAGATATTCCCTGCCAACGAAGACGCAGGGATATTATGGTACAAACTGTTTTGAATGGTTATAGGATCCCGTGGCTGTGGAGTGGGGCCTCTAGCAATAGGATTGCTATTCTTCCTGGGAGGTGGGTGTCCTGGTGATGGTAATGGGGGAGTAGCGGGCTCTTTTCGGCTCGCTCGCGTAGGTAATGAGAAAGCAGCGGTGCTGCTGAGGGACTTGCTTCGTCCTCTTGCCAGTCTACTTGACGGTGCCTGCGGCGGTATTGAGACGCCGAGACCCCTCGACATGTTTCCTAATTCCGGGGTACCCAGTCTTGAAGAAATGGATGAAGTGCTATCTTTCCGTCCCCTAACACCTAATGCAGGAGAAGGGGTTTTTGGACACGCAGCAGACAGGTGCAAAGGCGAAGGCGCCGCCTGTGGCATAAGTCTAGGTGATCCACGGGCTGGTTGATAAAATGGTGTATTGGGTGCGGAAGCGGACCCCAACTGCGGAAAGTACGTCTCTTCGACCATAGGTGGAGGGCTCATAGTCCCAACACTCCGTTGTTCGGTCCTCACACCCCCATCCTCTGAGTCAGAATCGTCATCACGGGGATTCGCTCGGATGGTGGACCCAGACGAGGTGGATGTAGTTGACTCGCGAACTGAATCAAGATTGTTTCTCACTGGTGGTGTGGGATTACGGAATCTATGATGGGCCGGCGGGAAGCCGGGGGAGTGAGAGGATATTGATGAGGGGGTAGATGAGTAACTGTACCCTCCTGGCGATTCAGTATACCTTGTTGAAGGACTACTGCTAGCCCCACTATCGTAGACGTTTATTGGAGCCGGAATGTGTTCTCGTGTCCGTAATTGTGGAGACTCGCCCTGGGTGTATGACGAACTTTTAGATCGGGGTTTGGCCACCGAAGAGGTAGGTGGTAAGGGTATTCCTAATATGGAACTCTGAGAGGTATTCCTCGATCCACCAACGTGTGAAGACGAGGACGTAATCGAGGCAGTGGATGCGTTGAACGAAGTTGTCGAGCCTGTTCGTAGACTTGTCAATGAGAACGATGCTACTGAGGAAGACGAGGGCTTCCTTCGTATCAATGTTCGCGGTCGTTTCTCCGGCGAAGTTGTAGCAGGGGGTACACTTGACCCTCCGAAGTTGGCGTTGCTTCTTGAGGGGGGACTGGTCCTTGGTTTCAAGGTGGTAACAGGTGTCATTGTCGGAGAATTAATAATGGACATAGGCTTCGGTAGACCGCTCTTCCTTGGATTTAATAATACTGGGGATTCCGCTCTCCTCGATGAAGCAAAGGTGTGCTCGTGTAGTAGTCTTCTAGTAGTAGGAGCTGGCGGCGGAGGTGAGGAGGAGGAAGATTGCTGACCCCTAAGCTTCGAGGAGGAAGGTTTAAGGCGAAGCTTAGGTAGTGATAATTGGGAAGTTGTGTGGGGTGGTAAGTGGTGGGGGGGCCGTTGTTGCTGGTCTCGATATGCCATTATTGAATACTGGTATTGCTGGGATCTGTGGGAGCTAGGATAAATTGAATCACTGCCTTGCCATGATCAAAACCGACTGCAGAACCACAAGCTGTGAGAAACAAAAAAAATGCAACACAGCCCGTCAGCAATTATGATCGGTAGTTATAATGATCACAGAAAGAGAAGGTGTGTTCAAGTAAGGCGAAATAGGCAGAAACGAGAAAATAAAAATGCAAACCAGACTAAATAATTAAAAATTTCCCCACATACCTTTCGTTTTGTCGGTTCGACACACTATGTGGCAAAAAATGATATACTCGAGTAAAAAGCTTTTCTGTTTTCTTTCTTCAAGAGACTTGTCAGTTTTGGAGGGTTGACTTTCTCTGGAAGCTAGGTAACAACCCACACACTCTCGGTGAAGCGAGAAAGACTTTCTCTTATTCAAGAAAAAACCCCCGGGAAATCAAGAATATATATGGCCTAGACAAAAATAAGTAGAAGAGTTGCAGCAAATCCAACCTATGCACGATGAGCTCAGTAATTGATGAGTTGTTTCGCGAGCCCTTTGTGGCGGCTTAGAGCTGTGCGGGTGTTGAGGCGGAGTTCGGAAGTGCTCAACCCAAGGTACGGTGTTGCAGGTACCTTCTCAAATCTCGACGCTGCGGGTACAACGCCGCAGACGGACAACGAATACAAAAGAGCTCCGACTAGAAACTCTCAACCGAGAGGGTGGAAAAAATAGGATAGAGAAAGCGCAGTAAGGGATCGACACCGCCCGAGCTGGGTGGAAAGCAATTGCTGTCCTTCTCCGAGATGCAACAAAGGGCGAGGCTATCGATTCGAGATGGAGCCTTATTCGAAAGAGCTCGATTTGAGATGAGTTTGGCCCAAGCTTTCGCCAGCTTTTCCCTTTTCTTCTTCTCCTCCTTATTCTCTTCCTCCGTCTCTTTGGTTCCAGGTTGGTTTGTTATAGACAATATAAGAGGAAGGTATCACCAGGACCGATATCCTCGAGCCGAGTGAAATTGTCGATGAAATGATGGATGATAAAAAAAAAAAGTCGACAATCGATAAAATCTGCCGGCTCGTACTTGGACTTTCCTCCAAACAAGGTAAAAATATAAAAAAAAAACCAATGGATAATCCCCTAAGCAGCTCTTGAAACAAAATCGAACCCGCAATCGTACCCGAGATATATATTTTTCTTGAAAAAAACCTTACCGTACTTCGAACATCAAAGTCTAGAGAACAAAATTCAAAAGGAGGGAAAGAAAAGAAGAAATAAAAAAGAACCGAGAAACCGACCAGGAGGGAAAGCGGCAAAAGGGTTATTATCTACTCGGAAGTGATGAAAAGTGAGAATTCGATTGATAGAAGGGCATTGGACGGAACGGGCCTTTCAATAATGAATGAGAATGGGAGAGAGGGAAAAACGAAATAAAAATGAATAAAAATGGAGAACAGTGTGCGAGTACCGTATCGTGCCACTCCAGGAAAGAAGGGAATACAAGAAATGCAGCCCCAAAACGAACAGGGAAGGCAAAGGTCGGCCGCTCATAGGTGAGAGGAACTGGCGACCAACCATGGCCTCTGGCCGCCCCTCATAATGGCAGCCAGGGTCAGCTTTCAGTCCCCAGACCCATCCATCTGGTTGGAGAGGGCGGATATGCGGAGTGCTCGCCCTGGGCAAGCCCACAGATGGAGGGGAGGTCAATGACCAACCACAGTCGTCAACCCTTCCACCGCCGAGTGACAGGAGGAGCCAATTGCGACAAGAAGTGGCACTTTGAAATGGAAAGCAACCGTTCGCAAGTTCCTTCCCCTGCTGCAGCGCGCTCATACCCTCTTTTCCCCACCCAGGTGGAAAGGATTTGGTCTTGTGGAGATTTCATAAAGCGTTCTTCACTGGACCGGTACCTGTGCCTACCGTGCAGGCGGGCACCATTTGATTGTACTGTATGAGCAGCAGTACGCATAAGCCAGTCCTATATCTCGAAGCCACATACAGGAAGTGTAAGTATCCATTTTTTTCCTCTTTATTTCAAAACTTTCTCCTCACTCGTATGCGCGGAGCATGCGTGGACAAATTCGAAATCAACGGTTGTGGGAGAAGGGAAAAAAGAAAAGAGATGATGAACCAGTGGGTGTCGTTTCCTGGAAGGTATCCCCACCCAGCTGCAACCACGAGAAGCTCATCCAATCCATATCGAGCACACAACAGAAATCCGCCCATTCGACGCGGCTAGGATGATGAAGATACCGGTATTTGGAGCTCTTCACCGCTTCGCCGCCTAGTTTGGGACGCGGGGGTGTTGAATCTGGTAAGCGCCGTTTTCCACCTCGCAGCGTCAGATTCATGCGTTGCTAGGATCATAGGGGAGGACAAAAGGGAGGGGAGAGACAGAATGAACAAAAAAACCTAGACAAGAGGTTTGTTTTTCCCCTCCCCCCTCTCTTTTTCGGCTCTATTTAGCGGAGGTCGGATGGGCGCAGCGAGGGGTAAAGCATACATACCTGTACCGGTGCTCGATTGAATGCCCTCTTTCTCTGCTTTCCCCCCACGATGGTTCATCGCAATGGGGATGGTCCATGCGTCCGCCGCCTCGGTCTCATTCTTCATTTCCACCCTTCTGACCATCGACTTCTGTATGATACAAGTACGAGTAAGTGAAGGGCGTAAATCCTCAACTCCGGCCAGTGGGGGATAGAACGTCGACCCATACGAGAATAGAAGCAGTTTAATCTCACGGCGAAAAGAAGAAAACCTCGTACTTCACACCGATACCCACTGCTCGAGTAAAGGGCGAATAAGGAAAAAGGAGTAAGGTATATACCCAACCCAACACAACACAACCCACTAAATCATGTCCAAGCCTTGATAAATCCAATCGAATCCAATACTCACCCACCCCCCACGCAATCGCACAATCTTGCGGCACAAAAAACGTTTCTCATTCGGCTACAATAGAGTTCAAAGCAGAACCCATCGTTTCCATTTTGGATTAATTCCGCACCTAATCTCAAATAAACATCTCAAGGGCCCCCCGGAGCAACCTACGAGTAAGATGTCGATACCCAGCCAAGAAGTGACCATGTCCGCCGCGCTAACTGAGCGGAATGAGCGCCTTCATGCCTGCTCGAGTAAGTTGGATTAAACCAAGCGGAAAAGATTGCCATAGCTTGGGAAACACAAAACCCCCATCCTAGTTCTCGAGTGCTACGGTAGGAGAACAATCTCGGAAAAAGTACTCGTACGCCCGTTATCTACAGAACTCCTATTGAGTATCGTAACAATCACCTGTAAGTTGAACCCTTAATAAACCTTAATATTACAAGCACTATTTATCACGAGGCAGAAGGTCCCCCCCCGTGCAGGTCTGAGAGTACCGCACCGTACGATGCAGTATCAGTACCGTACGGTAAAAGTACCATAAACCCATCCCACAACCCAGTAAAGCTGAGCTGTACCCAGGTCACTCGCTCTCATTCCATCCCCGTACCTTGCGACAAAGCAACTTAACCCCTCGGCCTCCAGTACAAGTACCCAAATCCTGCACGAAGATCACATCCGACCCGATCTATCATCTATGATTTTCTATCCAGGTTTTTTTTCTTCCTTTCCCTTCCCCTGACTTCCCATACCATGCCGGGATCGAGCAAGTTGAGTGGGCGCCTCGGGGTGGCGCGGCCACCCGGGGCCGATACCTGTTCTGCTGAGAATCGGCGTGGCGTGCTGCTTGCGTTGCATTGCATTGCATTGCATGGCTTCAGCTTTCGACACTCCGGTATGGCCCCCGACTCTTCGTACGGCACAATAAAAGCCTGCCCAACCCAGCAAGTCAAGGTCAAAGGATTTCCACCCTTTGTCGAGCATTCTGTGGCATGATGGTAATAAGTGAGGCAGGAGCTTAAAAACTCTTATTTGCCGGTCGGGTTGTTCCAAGGTGAGCGGATAGAACAGAGTCACACGGGTCGTATGACGTAGCACGACACATCGCACGGATTTGAGTCGGGGTGAGGCCATGAGAGACATAGTCTTCAGTCATTGTCTTTGGTTTGTGTTGGATAAAAAATCTTTTAAGGCTGCCCGTACCCGAGTACCGTACTCGAGTACTGTACGGACAGCAGCGTATTGTGCTCGAGCAGCAGTCGTGCCACGTGCCAATTAAAGTACCGGTACAGTAGCGAGCCACAGCAGAGGATCGAAGCGCAGCCGAGGGCCTGCCAATGCAATGCTACTCGGCAATTTAAAAAGTCTCAGGGTGCTTCCGTGCCAAGAGAGGTACTAATAAATGCCAAGCGTCCGGAGACTTTTCAAGCGGCCAAGTTGGAGCCTCGTGAAAAGGGGCGGTACTTGTATATAAAACTATTAATATCTTCCGCCACAGCCCACAATACAAGTGCTCTACTGTAACGAGATTGAAGTTAGCTACGGTATGATATAGATTCGAACCTATGGGTACCTACCTACCCATAAACCTGGAAACTTAGCTTGAGATACCATACCCACTGTGAGTTACGGTATCCCGACACTAAGCGGCTGGAAATCTGCAAACCCCCTTTCGTGATGCCATAGTGGCCAACCTGCCAAACAGGAAGAAAAAAAGGGGCATTACAATGAATCACAATTCCAAATCGCTCTCACCATGCAACTGCACCCACGATCAAGTTAAGGCACATATCAGAAGCACGGTGCTTTCAGCCTCGGGTCGTAAAAAAATCAAAGGGCAAGATGTGAGTCAAGTGAGAAGCCAATTCCGAGTGATGGGTTGTGTACTATACTGGGAGATTCCCGGCAAGGATCTGATTAGATTGTGGAGACTTAAGTCGGGGTTGAGAGTTTCTCCGATGCCCCCCTGGTGCCGGAAAGGTCTCGGAAGGAATAATGTTGCAGTGTCCGATAGTTTATCTCTGTAAGGGAATGACTCTCACCATATATCATATCCAGGGAGGTAGACCTACGAACACCTCGAGCGTCTTGCTTACATGACAGCTCTTCCGTGATCTTCTTTTTAATACCGGCATGGGTTAGCGTTTACGTCTCCGAAACCTCAGTCCAGAATCTGAGCTAGGCACTCTAATTCCGTTTGCGCTCGTTGATCAGAGTCGTTTGGGGATCGGATAGTATTTGAAGGTTTCTGTAGGGTCTAATCAATGGAGATAGGTGTATTGAAGAAACACTAGATATCATACATAGTATAGTAATGCCAACTGCCACAGGGTAGAGTTTGACAGTTATCATGAAATTGCGATGGTGGGTTATCCTAACTTGTAGAATTCTCGATGTCACGCCTTCGTTTCTTCGTTTGGATAACCCATCTATCTAATAACATGCCGTATTCGACTTTAACATGCCAACATAGGGCGTTCTATATTAGTCAAATGCTTTCTTTTCACTCAGGTCGCCGGTCGATATTTTGTATATCCAGGCGTGTTGGTAAGGGGAGGGGAATGCACAATTGCACAATGGGATATGAAAAGGTGACCTCAATTAATTTGATGGATTTATAATAGGCTTGACTGTGAGAAGCATATAGAGCCGGTTCTTCCCCTATCTATCAAACAAACACGCATAGATTGCGTTTCTTTTTCTTTTTCTTTTCCTTTGTCAGTTCACCACCCGGGATAAAAGTTTTTGCTCCTTTGGAGCGCAAGTATCATCTCTCCAGCTCCTCTCTTTAAGCTGTCCCACTAACTGCCAATATTATAACACACCAGTATTAGTAAGGCAAAGGTCGAGAATAGCCATGCATAAGGTTAGAGGGAGAGTATTGGCTATCCCTTAAACTCGGATCTGCGATTTTGGCCCCACAATCACCAATCATGATTTTTTATACTGACACCCTCTTGAGAATTCAGGGGTTATATTTTGAAAGCATTTGTACTACGGCTGTTTTAAAGGGGTTCCTTACTGGTAAGTTAGGGAGAAGTGATCTATCTCGTATCATAATTTTGGTTCACTGTTGCCTCGACCTCGGATTGGCCGTTGGGTCCTGAATTTAGCTGACGGGCCAACTGGAGAGGGAAGTGCTTTGAAGATCCCACAGATTTACAACAGCTCTCGTTAGGGGTCGGACGATAAATTTTGCCAGAATTAATATGGCACTATGCAGGATGTAATTAATAAACTGCCGGCTCTAGATCGACGGGATATATCGGTCCTTCGTGTATATAGATCCTGAGTCCTGAAGATAGGGCCCGTGGGCCAAAATCTAGAGTTTGGCAAACACGACCACCTTCTCCCTTTTTGCTGACATCCACAAGAAAACTCTTGGTATCCGTGCTGTGGGGGGTTTGTTCTTGAATCGCGGATGGCAGATTGCTGGTTGGTAGGAGTAGCGAACGTGTGTTTGGTTGGTTTTGATATCCCCCAAGTTACCAATCAACTCACAAAGCCAATATGCGGCGGATATACGGGTTTGCTGATGCCACAGACACAAAGCGAATAAACGAACTCTCAAATTATTCTCGCCCAGTGGGGGACCTGATAACGGGGACTACTTTCCGGGCTTGGTTGTATTTGAGCCGGCTTCACTTACCGGTATCTAGAATGGCACGGAAAAACCCGCACCCTCGTGTCCTGCTGGGTGGATAAAGTTTATTTCAGCATACCGGCACTCGCTAGAATTTGGAATCAATAGAATGCAGCCCTACTGCGACCCCGATCGATGAAAAGCCTACGAGTACAGAACTTTCTTTTGTTGAGGCAGGGCAAAAACGCTGCCAGATATGATATCTCACAGCGACATCAATTGATTCGTCAGTTCAAATCATCACCATCTATTGGAGAGTCTCTAGCGAGAAACGGTACTGTACAAGCCCCACTAACTGGTTGTTAAAACAAGTTTGAGCACGCGGTGGTACTGTCAGCTCTGTGTACGAAGACACCCCGCAACCTCATTTCTCTGCTCCGAGACATTAGGTGTTGTTTCACTCTACCAATCCACTCAACATGGACCTCGCTCTCCTAAATACAGAAAATTTCTGGAGGAACGCCATAAGCTCAGCTCCGAAAGGCATTACTGAGACATCCTTGGCATAGCGGAATGCGTTTAGGAAAAAGTTCGGCGGGTTACCGAGAGAGAGAGAGAAAAGACTTTCGTTGATCCGTGGATAGCCGAAACCAACTTCATGATCCTGTGTTCGTACCTGCAGATAGTACAATACTGTACCAATACTGTACTATCGATCGCCATGTAATCAACAAGCGGGGCATCAATATAATTGCAATTTGCGATGGGCGACTTTCATGCCTCATTCCGTTCGTTAGGTTCTTTTCTTCCATTCCGCCATTCCTCCATCCCTCTCTCCCTCCCTCCATGACCCCCCTATCAATCACCCCCGGGGTCCCATATCACTTCACTCTAATTTTGTGACAGGTACCCCCCTCTCCCCTCAATCAATTCCTCTCTGGTGTGCTTATACCTTGTACCTGCCCACCCCGCAGGTTCCACCGACCCTAACGTACTAAGCATCTAGCCGTCCCCGTTCTCCATCCCTCCCTCGGTGCCCCTCTAAAAAGCTGGTAATATCGCCAAGCAACTCCCTGAGTCGGGCACCTAGTTGTAGCCCTCTCAATGAGAAATGAACAACTTCAGTTCCAGAGCCTTATCTTGTTATGGGGAGCTTTGTTGATGGTGTAGAGTATAGTGGAGTGGGGTGGCGTAACATCGTAAAGAGCAAGAGCGGAGAATAGGAAACGGAGAGGGGAAAGGCGAAGGCAATCGTATCAACTAATTGATTCATAAATATGTCGTTCGGTTGATAATCTAGATGACATCAAGAGCATCAAGATTCCGCCGTTCCCCCCCAAAAAATAGTATAAACATGCCAACCGATACCCCCCCCCCTCTCCCCGAACTCGTCTTCATTCCCTCTAGACCGGTCTCGAAATCCCCCCTGTGTGCTCCTAATGAAATGCTATTGAAATCTTTCATAATATTGTTGACCCTCGCTGGGCTCACGGCATCCCTATCCCCCCAGGAGAAGACCACCACTTGTCAAGACATCCAAGGACACATGGGGTACCAAGAATGAGAAGTCAGGCAAGTTCGTCTTGGAGAATATTCATTTTGTTGATGTAACTGATACCTGGGCAGGTATTTTCCCTCTCACACCAGGAGAGGGTATAGTAACGAGGGGTGAATGATAGCAATTGGAAGAACTGGGTGTCGCGGTGGTCTTGGGTAGACTGACCTCCCATCGGGACCTACGCATTAATCTAAGGCTACCCCACTACTAGCCCCGTCAGGGGCTACCGGTAGTAGTATGCAGAGTTGGGTTAATAGTTTTACTGTGTAGGTTCGTTGCTACCGATATTACCGCATTGGTCGGAGAATATTACTTACTAATGAATTTGTCAGTTAATCAAAATAGTAGATTACTTGTAGCTGCCTCACCCCCGTTACAAAGTCACCGCAGTAAAACCGAAGCCAGAGCTGCGACATAGCTACTCAATACGGTCAGGTCCGTTGCTAGGTGAGCTCAGCTATTACGGTATCGCAGTTTTCGAATTCAGCGTCGGAATTTGACCGACAAAGGGTTGTCGGGGTTTGTGGGGCTAGGACTGCTACCAACCCCCTCCTGGCTTTCACCCAACTCCATCTCACAATCGCTAATCGTAGTAGGCGTCAGTTTTTACAGCAGCGGTAGCAATAATGCTGGCTAGTCCCCAGGCGCAGACGACAATACTCCTGCGGATATCACAGGTATGTAATCCCCGCAAGTCCTAGCGTACGCAAGATTTTCCTCTAAGCACACCGTCGAGCGCCACTTGCACGCAGGTTAGGAAACGGTCCCCTCGGATCCCACGCGATCTTCAATGACACCACTACTCCAGGAGGGGTATTAGCGCAATTCTGGGCCAGGGCGTGATTGGAGACTAGCCAGATAGCGCCATCGCAGCGTATATGGATCGTGTATCCTCCTTTGGCTCCGGAGGATACAAGTTTGCCGTTCTTACCGATAGGCGTGGGCATGGATGGGTGGCCAGTGAGTTCTTCCTCTTGTGGTTTCTCGGGCACGAGTTATGCATGAGGATGGGGCTGGTGAGAGAGGTTAACGCTTCGTTAAACTTTCGTAAGTGATATACAACTCCTTGGGTTTTGAAATTGAGCTTTGGTGTTGTATAGGTGCTGTATCTGCGGCTAAGGATATATTCGGTGGTCCATCGCCCTATATCCGCTCCGTTGGGACTGCTAGCACACTTTCGTATCTGCACATACTGCAACATGCAAGAGTATATCACTCGCCGGCGTCTCATACTATAGGAAATCTCTAACGCGCCTTAACTCACGACCAACTTCGTTGTCGGGGGGTCTACCTCCGGATACGCGACCTATGATGATATATGGTCATACTTTGTCCCATAGTAATTCCGTTGGGTCCCTTTCTGGTGAGGAGGGAGGAACCGTTTTTTGAAGGGTAGAATGAATGGCTTCCAAGGTGGTGAGGGTGAGCAGGCGGGCTTCCTATCTGCGCTGGGGGTACTACTCATCATAGGTGACTGGCCGCCTGTTTGCCTTTGTTAGACCCATTGGGCAGGAGATTGATTCGCATGTTGGCTTCGTGATGCACTATCCTGTAGCTATCTGTTATATTTGATAGGTTGATCGAGCGTCTATCCCCGTTTACTGGGTTAATTTAGAATGAGGGATATTTAGGGGTCTAGTTTATGTGTGAAGGGAGGGAAAGGTGCCTGGGAGGGCACGCGTTCGCCGCTCTGGTACTGAACGCATGCATGACCCAACACTATATTCTATTGACAATTTCTGCATAGGTTGTTGGTGTTGTCCTCTTTGACCTACGTTGTTCGTCTAAGATTTGCTTCCGTCCCCGTGGAGCAGTGGAGTGCTGGCAGAGCAGGTGCCTGGGCTCGCCTGGAAGGGTAGCGAAGGGGCTGTCTGTTGTTGACCGCCTGTGTCGGTGCCGCACCTACTATTTCTATCCGAGAAATAACTGATGAATCAGTGTTAACCACGATGAAATACCCCACTGGTAGAGTGAGTTCAGCCTGTGGATCATGAGTTTGAAGTCCAACAACCCCATTTATCATAGTTACTCGAGGAAGGATGCCCGAAAGGGAGTCAAACGCCTGATCTTATTAGGCGCATGACGCTTTACTAACCTGGGATCGCCGAATAGGTAACGGTGCCTAGGAGCAGGTCCCATGCCGCAAAGCCGAAAGCTAAGTCACCGATCTAGAGATTGTTCTCCGCATAGTGAGTGATTGGTTATGAATGAGACCGAAACTTAGGGCTGGGACTAGTTAGAAATTTTATATAAAAAAAACAACAGAACAATCTAACTTAACTTACCCTCTTAATAAAAGTATTATAACACATTTCCCCTGCTCTTGTGGACAAAAGCTTCACAGGCCGAATGAGATAGCTCGCTAATTTGTGTACTGTAGAGGCACCCCCCATATACAGTAAAAATCCCCCTCCGCGACAACAGACATGCTCTCGATATCGTATTTTAGGACTCTAGACCACAGGCTATGGAATGGCTCCGAGTAACTTATGACATCAAACCCCCTCGATCTGCCCCTCGCCGTTTGGATATCATGCCGCAGGCTCTGGATAAAACCCCAACTCGAATAATCCGCAACAACCCAACCTCAAAATTGATACAAGTAACATTGCCAGGACGACTTGGCCTGGCGGTCAACCCCTGTCTCCCACTTTCTTAGATTTCCTGGAGTATCACGTTCTAAGTTGGTGATAACGTCGTGGAATGTATGAGAGGGCTGGAAGGATGATCTAGTGTATCCTCCCTCAACTTGGCTAGATAGATTAAGGATGTTTTTCTCCTTCTAGAGATCTGTAGCCTTTGTGCCTCTGAACACGCATGATTTATAGGGAATTGTGTTTTTTTAAGGGCAGAGAGAAGGATGCAATGACTATTTTCTTGCTGGGAGTTGCCGGAATGAGTGTCTCTAGGCTAACAGAAGTCCTGTGTACTATAAAACAAGGGCATAAAAATCCTTTGCATTCCACCCAATTCCTCCTAGTCTGCGGAACAAACAAATTTTGAGACACTGAGTTGTTTCTATCCGCTGGGCTTATGGTGGGGTGTATAATACTTCCCACCCCACAAATTAGGATTATATAGAGGAACCACTCGAGTGTAATAGCATGAGACTAAAATCCTCCCGAATTGGATTACCTCTGAGAAAGTGGGACACAAAAGGGAGTGGAGTACTTACACTTGGAGGAAAAGGGATCTCCATACTTCCCGGGGTAACTCACCCCAGGGGACACTAATGGTATCATGAGAAGCCCATCGTGGGCCAAGGATCCTTGCCATCGCATCTAGTATTAGCACTTAAAGAATCTGATTGAAGCCTTCCTTGAAACAAAACTCCCTTTCGCACTTCGGCACTCTAGATATAGTGCCATATCTGCCCTGATCTGCTACATGCTGGTAAAGTTAGGGGTAGTATAAGAAAATGCGGTAGCCTGGGGCAAAATTCAAGCAAAACGCACCCCGACTGGAGGGAACCTTCGTGTCTCGGTGAGGGGAAGCGGACAATGTACCCCATGCCAATAGGGGCTCTATCAAGGGGGATTCCAAGGGGGATTCCCTATACCCATAGAAATAGCTGGGTAGAACTGCCAGGTTCCCCCCAAAAAATTCAAAGAGGTAATATCAATATATTATGCCTAAGATCATCTCAACGGCGCTCAGGCCCCTCGTGATGTTCCAGGAGGGGTGGCAGGGTATAATGTGGTGTTGTTTTCGAATCAATCCCCTCCCTCGTGTATTTGTTGTCAGGGTCAAGCCCCAAACCCTACATAATTTCTGATAATTTCGTTCCCTAACAAAACTTGGAGAGACTGAGAAAAATAAAAAATGATCACACTCATCTCCGTAGAGATTTACGCAAGGAGTTTTCATACATCAATTGGGGTGCAGGGTGCGGTCTTGGTAATAGAAATGCAATAGCAGACTGCCGGAATACACATTCCTTATAAATACAAGCTCCGCACTGATTAATTCGCAGACAAGGATTGATGAAACTGGACTAGTCAGTCTTTGGATGGGGTGTATATTTGGGTTACCATACTAACTTTAGGGAGTGCTGAATGTAGGATATTCGTACATTGGCCACCACTTAAGGAATTAATTGCGGCTTTGATATCTGTATTGTCGTTTATATGCTGCTAATATAAGTCGAGCTCGGGGCGCGTTGAATTTAGAGATCACCTCCCAGGCATGATATCGTACACCACTCATCTACTCGAGTGGATGTATCGACGAGTGCGACCCATAAGTATAACAGTCACGGGCCTTTATCGAGACGCACGGCAACCAGAACCCGCACCAAACCTTTCTCAGGCCCACGCGGCTGTTATATTTATCGGCCGCGCAGGTACCGATACTCTCACTCACGAATGGCTTCGGGTTAAGTGTTGAATTTCTGGTTATTTGTCTTCCATTGTCCTCAAACAACGGCTTTGTCTAAAGCGTTTCTTTCCTATGTCATTCCGTTGTATTGGGTTGTATCTTGTGCGGTGGTGAGACATCATCGGTCGGGTCATGATTATTGGGCGGCCATTTCGTATCGGCTAGGCTTCATTGCGCTCTTCAGGTTTCGAGGCGTACACTCAGTTGAAACTCATGATGCGTTCTGGGGCTGAAGACGGGAAACCGGATCCTTCTCATGAAGGATGAGGTCACTTATGTTCTCTATATATGTTCGGCCATTTGGCCCTTTCATTTGGTTAAGAAGAAGAAGAATCACAGAGCAAGTTCAAGTCGCGCAAAGGTCTTTACCATATCGCTTCACACATTGGGGCATAATTTCAACACTAAGACCCCTAACGGTGCTGGGTAAAAGCGTTAGGTATAACACTTCGTCGACTGATACGGTTGCCATTGTACTTGAGTACTCGTACAGTATAGACTCTAATAGTGCTAAGTAAGCAGCAGCGGTTGCCATTCATTCAGTTTCACTACTTAGCTTTGGTACCGATCACGGTTGGTCACTCGCTACTCCTACAGCCCTCTGATACGCCCCGGGTAACTGTATGTTCTGCCGACTCCGTCCACTTTCCCTCTCCGGGCAGCCGCGCCTTCTTCCATCTCTTGTAGCCGTTGCCGTCCGCAGTTCCGTCAAGTCTGGTTCTCTTGGGCTCTCTTGGAAGGCATCCTACCGTTCCGAGAGGACCTTGGGCGGTGAGGGAACACTGGGTTGGTACAGAAGAGAAGTTTTGGAATAGCTGCTTAGTCGAGGCTACACTATAACGTTTGAATAAATGGATCTTAACTAGCCAACTTACAAAATAGATACTTGCACGTGCATCTCGGGAAATCGAGTGATAAAAAGGAATCAATCAAGAAGGCCAAAAAAAAAGGGGGGGGGGGGTTAAAAATTCCCTTCGAAAAAAGAGTGGGGAAAGAGTGAGGGACAAAAATTGTTAGAAAGAGATGATATTCGTGACCCTCATGAGAAATCTAAACCCTACTTTGCCTTACGGGGGAAGGAAAAGGAAGGAAAAGGAAGGAAAAAAAGTCGTATCATAACTCGGGCTCACAGGGGCAACCCTCCCCACTCTTCACAAGACCAATAGAACACCGGATGCTCGGCTTCCACGTGCAAGAGATAGTTGTCTAGTTCATGGCGGTGGGTGGGGCACCCGTCGGAATGCTCGTACCAACAATGATACAAGGTCGGGTTTTGGGGCGGAAGATGCTCAAAGATATGGGCGATCCTCTCCATATGCCACGAGAACGCAAGCCCGCGATACCCATCCTCGGCAGAACGGCGATCCTTTAGCCCCTCTAGCAAATCCCGGGCGACCAAGCCATACCACGCCTCGTCCTTCTCAGCAAAGGTTACCTTGCCACGGATGGTCTTGAGGTGGCGGTTAAGGGCCCCAGTGACGGTAGCCACTTGCGGCTCCACATCTTCCTGTCGCAGGAACAGCCAGCCGAGAAGCTGATCCTTCGTAACGTCCTTGGCCCAGCGGTCGCGGGGGTATTTATAGTCCTCCCCGTTCCAGATAGTCCAGGCAGACTCCGCGATGTTAGACTTGGCTTGGTCACGGAGCTTCCGGAGCGGGGAAGGAATTGCAATTTTAGCGGCTTCCTTAGCCAGCTTTCCCTCCGCTTTCCGTCGCTGCAGGTGTGCTAGGCCTATTCCGAATTGGGCGATGCACAGTGATTCAATGTCGAATTTCCAATAGAAGGTCATAGTGACTTTGCGCCCGGCCAGAGCACAGTAGGCTTCCTGAGTGCTGGATTTGGGCGGGTTTGTGGTGATGTCTAGGCCCAGGCCTCGGAATCTGCTTATGGCTGTTGGAACTTTAGTTAGCGGGTTCGCTAAAGCGGGAGAGGAGGTAAAGGTGTCTTACTAGTAGTGTTCTTCCTCAAACACCCCATGCAAATCTTAAATCCATAGACTCGGCACAGGCGGAGGTCATGGCCTTTTCTGTAGTTGGGGGGCACCATACGCCTTAGGCAAAACTGACACCCGTTCCCTACTACTGACAAGGCGCGCAGAACATAGGATTTGTAGTCCTGGGTAGGTTCATAGGGTGCATCTAAGGTTACCGGCTGACAGCTGGAAAACATTGTGTACCAGAACCTGTTGTTGTGTTGCGTGCTCAGATGCTGGTTGAAATAGCGGCAGGTCATCGACAGGTTCAGTGCATCGACAGGATGAGGAAGATAATTCATTATTGAGTCGAGCGTCTCCGCCGGGAGTGAGAGCAAATGAATTGACATTTTGTGGGTAATCGTAAATTGGATTTGGATTTCTGGCGTTGGCTTCCTAACTTGTGTTCCTGAGCTTGGATGTGGAAGGTATCGTCAAGGAAATCCTGGAGCTCTTATAGCTCTCACCCCAAATGAAACTTTGAAATACCCACGGCTTTTCCCAGATAGATTGTCTGGGTTTCACTTAGCCATGAGAGGATATTACCGGTACACGTAAAGGCGAAGTAACGGGTCGCTCACGAAACTACGCGTGAAGGGCTTTCAAGCGTCTGTCTCAATCGTTGTTGTTGGATTAAGGAGAGAAAGTATGGTGAGTCACACGGGCTCCAAGACATAACACTGCCACGCAGCTGAGAAAAAAGCAACGCCTGATGACTCAGCCCGGAGATTTCTCACCTTGAAGAAGCTTATTCCGAGCTTCCATCCTTATGATCTGGCATTCAACTTTGGCACCTGCAACGAGATCAGACTTCAGAAAGTACGAGTATGTTTTATTACTTAGTGTTTGATGCTCGGCCAAGTTTTCAACATCCGATCGCACTTGTAAAGAGCGACAATGGCCCCTCTGGTAGCACTTGAAAGTCTTTGTCATTTCTCCATGCCACTTCCTATATTATTATCAACTTGCGGGCTCTAAAATCATGTAGATACCGGTACTGAATTCTTACCTCTAGGAATAGCAGCGACCAGTCGACAGAATTTCGTAATACCGGTACGGTAGATCCAAGATTGCGTGGATCGTCAGGTCATTCTTGTATCTGGCCTTCACCAGCTACCAGCACCGTTGGCCACTCACATTCAAAACAGCTCGAACACCGTACCTTTTATGGGTTCGGGAAGGCCATTCCCAAAGAGGTGCCCAAATTTGGCGGGGAGACAGAGACATGATAGAAAGCCCTCTCACTGGATCTTGGGGTTAATTTCTTGTTTCACACCCTCATAAGCCTCGCTAGCTCAATCGGTAGAGCGTGAGACTCTTAATCTCAAGGTTGCGGGTTCGACCCCCGCGTGGGGCTATGTTTTCCTTTTATCTTATTTTTATTTTACACATCCATGGGTGTTGTTAGCCCCAAGGGGTTCCCAGAGTAGGCAGTCCCGGGGGTGGTGCAGAATGGAGTCAATCAGCGCTACCGTAAACTCTCGTTAAATCCACCATCGGGTATCTCAACAGTCTAAACTGCAATAGGCTTAGAAGGGCATGTTAACAAAATTACGAATACAAGTTAATGAGATCCAGTGAGCTCGTCATAGGCAAGCTATACCGTGTCTGGAAAACACTATTCCTTCCCAGGGCGTTTTGACTCTGATCGGAGGGATCCGAGGCCGATGGCCGATGGTGGATTTAACGAGAGTTTACGGTACCGCAGGTATCCGCTACCACAAAAGCATAGGCAAGATTGTGGCATTCAATGATTTAAACACCTTTCTTTTATGGCCGAGGAGATGGACATATAATACTTGGGATCACATATGAAACTCACTTGGGCATTTCTCCCACCTCCATTGTTTATTTCAACTCCCTAGGCCGAGAGGTTTGTATTGTAGAAAACCTGCAATAACTGTTAATTTTGTTGCCGTCAAGACATCGCCGTCCTATCATATCATGCCTCTCTTTCCGGGAAGAACTTTGCAAAAAAGTGCCCTACCCACACCCAAATCAAACCATGGCACCGTGCAGTGCTAGTACCGTACAGTGCATGCAAATTTACAACGTCGTACTCATTTACAACGTACGGTACTCATTTAGTACCGGGGTCCGTCAAGAAGTTATGGAACAGATATTTGAGGTTAAACAGCCAAATATATCCCTGTCCGTTCCAGTTACCGTAATGGATTCCAGCCCTTGCACCATATCTCCGCAAGCATGATACAAACTTAGAGTCTAACAGTAGAGAAGGTACAACACTATCGGGGAGATTCACCTCGACTACGATACCTGCAATCGCCGATTCAAGGGGGTTCATTGCAATAATCGATCAATGGTCCATTTTTGGGCTCTTCGGGATCGCATTGGATGCTTGCTCCAGCCCATACTTTATCCGACATAACGTACCAGTATTAAAAGTCGGGCGGATCGTCAGATAATGCCCCACTATATCCCATTGCATATATGATACCAGTATGGTTAAAGGTGGAATAAGTCAAGTGAGAATCTTGCTGTCATATATAGGGCATTGGAGTTGCCTCTCCTCTCCTGGTAAGGCCCCTATGAGACCACCCCAACCCAACCCAAAGGAGGAAATTCTAGACGTCCTACCGTTACTACTAAATCAACAGCAGACGATCCCACTGCGTGATCCACTTCAGTCCCACTGGGAGTATCCACTTGCACCATCCGCTACCGGCCCTCCCCAGTGGAAAAGCAACTAAACGAAAAAAGGAAGAAAAAAAGGAGAAGGAAAAAAAGGAGAAGGAAAAAAAAACCCCGGCTCGAGAAAATAGCCCATACCGTAAAACAACAACTAGAAAATCCAATAAAATAAAAAAAGAGAAATTGAACCCAACGTGGGGGTCGAACCCACAGCCTTCAGATAGCTGATCCAAACGGGTGAATTAGAAGTCTGACGCGCTACCATTGCGCCAGTCGGGTGGCTTGTTGACGCAAGGCTGAAACCGGAATACATATACCCCACCACCACCGAGTGTGTGGTGGACAAAATTGAAGCGCGGCTCCGCCGACAGACGAAGTTGCAAGACATTTCCCGAGAAAGGAGGAGGAGGAGGAGCAAATTGTAGTGGTCCTAGCGATAACTCCAAGGTCTGCTAGTATACTTTTAGAGGAAACTTTTTACTCCCGGTGTCATTTTGTGTCACTCGTTTTGCTCTCCGCGCGGCTTTTTCTCTGCGGGATGGGGAAGAGCTCAGGTCATACCGGGCGACTGAAGACCAATCAGGAAACAAGGGACGAAGTTCCCTGGCTGCGGTCGTGAGATGCCAATGGTGCAGAGGAGCAGAGAATGACTAGATTATATTGCGAGCTCAGCCCTATTTTCATCTCAAGTTCCCTTTCTCGCACTTCCCTTCCATTCGCTGCCTGAAATTACCACGAACCACCAAGAGCAGCAGTCGACTACCGCCATTTCTAATATACATAGTCTTTCCTTTGTTCAAAGCTACGTTGTCATTATTGCGACAGATATCTCACATCAACCACATGTACAGTTTAGCATCATAAATCCGCACTAGGAGAAGGCTAAGCTGAGTGGTGCCGTGATCCCACAGAACCAAGCATATCCCACATCAAACCACTACCGCCACCACCACCGTCTATCACCAAATAGATAAAAGAGAAAGATCATAAAAGAACCCAGATAAAACAAGAATAGAAGAAGAAAGAGAAACAATTTTCATTCCATAATCCGTATGCTCCCGTCAACAAATTACTCAAACACCCGCGCTCCCAGATCAGCAGATTATCCAACGACATCTTGAACGGCTTCTCTGAGCATGCCTTCCATGACGCCTGCACCAACTTCCTTCGTTTCGCCAAGCATCAACTCGCCGGCCGCCCCCGCTGCCTCTAGACCCCTCTTGACGGGATGCCCTAACTCCTCTATGCGCTCTTGCTCCTTCCCAAAGCCTGCCCGTGCGTTAAACATTAGTTGTAGGGTAATAGCGAATACAACTACGCCGACCAGTGAGATAACCACTAGAAAGGCAGTCAGTTTCATCGAGGTTTGCCGGAGTTGCCATTTGCCCTCGGTTTCGAACACTGGGATATAAAATACGACGACAGTGTTACCCATCGATGTAGTTGCTAGTTTTACGGTAGTGCCAGAGGACGGGAGAGGTGAGAAGGCGAGTTTGGTGACTTGAAATGGATGCACGTCTTTGAAAGTTTTGACTGTTTTGATTAGTTCTCCGACAAGGAATAGTTGGACGCTTTGATCTGCACCGGCGACGGCCAGGAGGGTGCTAGTTGGCGAGAGCGTTAGGGTGTCCATGCCAGTAACCGCTTTTACCCCATTGTGTACGTTTCGTCTTGAAATGACCGCTCCCGAAGCGTCAATGAGCAGCACGATGGCACCCGAGCGGCCGAAAAGATTATACACAGCCACCAGCCCACGGTTGTTGGAGAACCGAACGGACCGGAAGCTACCCTTCGGCCTGTCCGAGCTCTTCCATTTCAAGGTGATAGGTTCTGGACCCCGCTCCTCCTTCTCCGTAGAAGCGATGTAGATGTCCCCCGGTGAGCAGTATACCACCCGTTTTCCGTCCCTCGAGATATCCACGTCCGCAACCTCTTCCTTCCTAGGCAACCGTATCCGTCGCCTCACATTTAAGGAGGAAACATCTATAACCACAACCTCCGATGCCAAGGTCGGCGCCAGCCCACTCCCACTCGCAATAACCGCCAGCCTCCCCTCCCCGTCGACACGGACTAGTCGCTGATATGTCTCTGCATCTGTCCGACTGAAGAAAGCGTGTTTGGAAGCAAAGCTGATCTCGCCTTCTTTCGGAACGTCAAAGATCCGGAAATGCTCATTCGACTTAGCTTTTTGAGAAGAGTTGATTCCAACGAGCGCCCTGATCCCCGATGGAGTGTTCAGAGCTGAGAGCGACATGACGGCGTCTTCGCCCGTACTGAGTTGGATTTCGGAGGTTACTGTCAAACATTTTCCCGGCTTCGTTAAGGTATCTATCAGCGTCTGTGCCCAGTTAGTTTCACTCACTAGAAGCCAACCTTCAGAAAGCAAGAAGAGAACCAACAATTTTGTTACCAATACCGCTACGCCCTTCGCCACCGCCACCCGCAACAAGCAAGCGGTCGGTATCGATAAAGGATGCGCCGAACAGCGGGTATGAAAGTGTGAGCTTCTCTGAGGTTATTGAAGGTGCCATACTGTATGTAAAAAGCGTTGAGAGTAGGGGAAGCCCTTCACAGCAGAGGGTGGGCAAGGTCGGTCTCAGGGAAAGAGAAGCTGTCGACGTGTTCCTGAAATTTGAGCCTCATGCTTGGCGTGTCAACCCCAATCGGTCATTCACATGCAACCACCCTTTATCACTCGGAAGTCGTTATTTTCCTATTGCGCTCGATCTCGGTGGGAATCGCAAGAGGCTTGCCACCAAGGACCAGCAGATTGTGTGAGTTCACCTTGCCGTCGCTTCTGGTGTTCTGGTGTGATAGGATGACAGGCTTTAAATGCTGCTTAGATAGCGGATAGGAACAGAGTTAGGCCTGCTAAGAAATGCTAGCACAAAGAAACTGAGGAGTTTTGTCGGTTTCTCTTCACCTCCTCTGGGAAGACGACCTTAGGCCCTGTTTGGAATGCTTGGGAAAAAAATCACACTTAGAGCATTTTTTTCTCCACAAAAGTATAGATAAATGGGGGCGTGTTTGGCACACACACATTAAATATTTAATGGCTTTTTATTATTATTTGTATTTAATATAGAGGCCCTGTTTGTCGGCGGGAAAAATGGCGTTTTTCCTACTTTTATGGCATTTTTGTTGAGATGAAATGAGGTATCGCAACCTTGCATCTTTCTGGTTATGGCTCAACTTACAGGACTCCCACCAAATTTTTCTTTTGATTACCATACAGTGACCCACTGCGAAGCGAGTCCATGGTGAAGCGAGAATGTCCATAGCACTTTCATAGGGCAGGGGTTATTTGTATGGGTATTCTCTCTATGCCGTGGACTCGCTATGCCTTGGAATACTGTAGTCAGAGTGGCAGCTACTGTACCGTACTGTACGAGTACTATCTGGATATCAATCCTGTTATACCTATTGGTCAAAAAGGGATTTGGGCTTTAACAAAAAACTAAGTTTTCAGGAAAAACAGCACTTTTTCGGGGTGGGGTGGGGCGCCAAACAGGGTCTTAATATTGTTTCCATGAGTGCCTGCATCAGTACTGGTAATAGAGCTCATTAATGAATGGGAGCGCTTTAATCAGGGCAGTGATGGTTTCCAGCCACAGAATTAACCACACTAAGTGTAGGTAAATAATAACCCCTCCACCGCTAGCTATCGGATATGTGAGACAGTAAGTGCTGTCTTGGTATAATAACTCCAAATGGGGATACGGAATTGGTATGAAGCGTACGGTACGGTTGAGGGGTGCTTGTATGGGGAGTGGAAGCAGTTAATTTGTCAGGAAAACATCTGAGCCCCGGGAGTGTTTACTAATGTTCCCTGTGGGCCGGGCGAACAAAGGCCCGGTCTTTCCAATGGCAGAGAAAATGTATTGATGTGACCAAAGGCGGGTATCCCTAAACCCTACTGTGGATAACACCGCTGGCCAGAGCGATCTAACACTTCGAAAGACCAATTTCCGTTTGCTTTGGAGTATGGGACAAACTTGAACGTTTGGTTAGAATGGGAAATCCATTTTGCAGTCCGGATTGTGAAGTTAACGAAAACATCATTTTCAACAGTGTTGTTGCAAGCTGTGTTCAATACTGTCCCGTGTTGTACTCGGGATATGGTTCTGTCTACGTTTTGAATTCGTCTTGGCCAACTATTTCGTGATTTAGCACAGCCACAGACTGCTTTTCACCACTGCCCTTTCTAGCACCTGGGTTCACTGTCCCCAGTTCGTTGCCCTCCGGCATTTTGGGTGATTGGATACCGTATGCGGATATGGTACAAGTACGAGTACTCAAATAGTGTACCGGGGTGTAAAATGGTTTGTAGGAGTGGCAAATAGCACAGCCAATCAATGGACAAACAACGAAGGGATAAAACTGGATGCTCTTGGCACAGCTCCGTAAGGGTTCAGCAAGCTGTAACAGAATGGAAATAGCATCACAGCAAATAATAGTAAAATTTGGTCAATGCAGGTACTTGTAATAGCAGCAAGAGACGGGTATCAGAAGCAACAAACCTCCGACCCCCTTTCGGGGGAATCTGGAACTGGCAGAGGGGAGCTCGCCAAGCTTTAGGTCATACAGTAACACGTCTATTTCAGGAACCCACGACACAACGGGTAATCCCAGCCCTGGCACCGGAACGCACTGTGCAACGGATCTCAAACCTAGATCAGATCCGCGTTCCTTAACTTACCATGGCAAGGGAAGTGTCCATCCCCCCATCGTAACTTACAGTTATCATACTAAAGTCCGCACCTTGCCGTACGGTACGGTACTGTACCCATTTCTTGCCCAAGGAGACAAGACAACCGCTGCCTCCCCTTGCATCCAAATGCGCGCGCTTACGAGCATAGTTACTTACTGCCAGTTCAATGGTACAAGTACCGTCTCCAGTCACAACAGTCCGCTTTCGCTGCCCTTTCCCGCTGCGGTCCCGGAGCTGCTGAGTGGCCAAGCCCTACGTAATAAAACCCTTGCCAAGACCGCGAAATCAACCCCATCTAAGAAATATGTCGGATATAACGACCTCGCGGCCGACAATCCGTTTCTTACATAAATTTTTAACTTTTCTGACTGTTTCGCTTCCGGTTCGACGCTCGCTTCCGGCTCGATAACCCCTCCCCGAAGCTGGGCAGACAAATCAGACTGGAGGCGGAGGCAGGACCGAGTACGACTCTGTAGTGAGAACCGGAAGGATGGAATGGCGAGAGGAGGGAGGGAGGCTTTTTGCCAACACTTGACGCGTGTTCTCCTTTTGGGTTGGCCTGAGGGTGCGGGAATTGATGATGTGATTTGGGTTTGTTTTCCGGGGGCTAAGGGTTAAGGAGCCACTGAATTCTCCTGCATCGTGTGAGTGCTCGAATACCCGTCTGTATGATAGCTTCAGTGCGTGAGAAAGACTGCGGGCAGAGGGCTACGGTAACTGACTGTGGCTAGGCCCTTGCGGTGCCTTATATCATACCGTATCATACTTCCGTCCTCGCTTTAGCCCTGGAAGTAACTCATCTCTGTGGATGAGTGAGTGAGCAATGAATTATGGGGGGAAGGGTGTTTCGTCCTTGGCCTCTTGTGGATCCGGGTCAGTGGGTGTGTCAAGGGTAGGGTACTAGTAGTGTAAGCCATCCACGACATTGTGGAAGGGTACATTAATTACGCCGTTCTTCCCCCTGCTTGTCTACTTTTTTTTTTTGGAATTCAATTCTCGCCCTGCTTGTTCCCTGGTCTTGACCTCTTTTGGGTGGTTTGGATAGTATGCGGGATTGATAAACCCCCCCTCTCCTCCACTCTTCTATCTTGCTCACGCTCCGCGGAGCCCTTCTTCCATCCATCGAGTTCGCTCCTTTCGTTTTACAGACAGGTCTTCTTCGTCCATCCATTACAAACAAGCAATTACTACACCGCCTTCTGCCATTCACCGCACAGAATAAAGACAAGAATCGAAACCGAGCATCCACCACCACCAATCCTCATAGGAATAGAGCGAGAGAGAACGGAGGAAAAGAAGAAAATGCCGACCCTTTATGGCACCACATCCACAAAATCCCTAACCACTGCACTGGCTGTCGGAGGCGTCTTCCTCTTCCTCTTCATTGTTGGTCTGGGTGTGATGTTGTGGTACTACCTCCGTGCGAAACCTGACTCGCAAATCGACGCCTTATACCCGCGCGACGTGGAGTCTGTTAGGACGTTTATTCCTTCCTCGACCAATGCCATTGCTTGTATGTTCTCCTCCTTGCTTGCTGTGCGGTGATAGGAGTTCTGATGGTTGACAAATTAGTAGGTTGGAACGAGAAGGCCCCGCAGACAACCACCGGCTCCAGCGAGGAGAACTTGGGAAGTGGGAACGGAGCTGGGGAGGGGTTGGGAGCCCCACGGATGGAGGCGTCCAGGCATTCCAGCGCCTCGGATATGAGCCAGAGCTTGAACGGGCTGAGGCCGGTCGAACCCGTTGCTGTTGTTAGATAGTTGCAGCTGTGCAACGTATCTACAGTTGAAGGATCGGCTGGCCTTGATATCGCCAGGAAGTGGAAGTGGCGGACACTCATTTTCCTTCCTTTCTCTTTGTCTTCTCTTTTTTCCATCGAAAAAAAAACTCTCATTCACGAGATCATGAGGTGGTGGGTACTGTATAGAAAGCATCTTGCATATTGGCGTTTTCGAGGAATTTCCTGGATTTCATTTTTTCATATGTCTTTGGATGGGTGCATCGGGTGGGGGATTGATTTATGATTGGTGGTAATTGTAATCCACACTGTACAGTCTTATTTTTTTCTTTTTGAGTTTGGTGTTCATACATAGCGTAAGGTTTGGGAAGTTGTGTATATCTGTGTGTATTCCTTTTCTTATTTCTATTCATTGTGTTCATTTCGGATCCTTACTCTTGGGAGCCGGTGTGGTTGTGAATTATCGTGAATTGTTGTGCTTGCAATGGTATTAGTCGGTCGACTGGCCTACTTGTACCGTGTGGTTGCCTGGGGGGGGGTTGTCTTTTTAGAGGTCGATTGGTTCGACTATCTTTTAATTCCGGATATCAAACCCTTTACTCCTCTTATTCTTAGGCATTGGGCTAATTGCGGGGAGTAGAAATAGAATAGAATAGTTCACAATATAGCACTAGTATCGTACCGGTACTTGCACAAGCTTTTCAAGACCACAATCATAATCCCCATACCGATCCTCTCTTCGTATTCACGCGCGCAGCGCCCCGCAAATTAACCCGTCTCGCCTCTTCTATCCACGCCCACCTAACAGCCCTTCGAACACCCTCCCTGCACGCCCAACCACGTCATCTCTTGCCGTCCGGCGGTCTTCCAGTTTTCGTTGAAAGGTGCAGTGCCGAGGATTTCCTGCGGCGCCTTAACGCGAGTTAGATGTGGGGTGGTGGGCTAGGAGGGAGGAGGGGGAGAGTGTCTGGAAGGGGGAGATTCTAGGGTTCTCATTCCAGTTTCCGTATGGGCATTATACTGAAGGAAAGCGAGTGAGTGTGGTGGAGAAGCCTTAAACTGGAGCACCGGCGGTTTCGTTTTGCTCAGTGCTCCAGTATTGTAAAGCATGTTGATTTCTGCCACAGTGCGGTTAGCAACCAGTTAATATATGTTTTCTGGCAGATTAACTGTGGTTATTGGGCAGTTTAATAGCAGTTATCTGATATGAAGTATATCGTACTTCCCTTGCGTATCTGAGTTCCCGACATACCTCCGGAACCGACACACCCCCGACGCGAGTTTTAATTTTTATTCTACTGATAATCTAACCTATCAAGGTTATCGCTGACTCAAGTACAGGTAGTCCGAAATTTCCTCCTCTGGAAAAGAGTCGACAAACACAGCAAAAAAACCTGCTCTCCGAGACAAATAAAAAGGGAAAAAAAACACAAGACCTTACTAGGAGAGGCAGCTCCAACGGCCTAGCACATTGCCCAATTAGACTATTCGAATTCTTACGGTAATGTGAGAGCAGCGGGTGGCATAAGGTCTGGCGATGGTTGCGTTTTATGGACGATAAGATAAGTAGGGGAGCACCCCCCCAACATCATGGCAGCGAAGATCCTTAAGCTCCTCACCCGTCCACAGCTTAGCAGGCCGTCCATTGGATTGCTACTGTTGCAACTAACGAATACCGTGATAGTGTAACCGAGTATTCCATAACGGCACACATCCAGCCAAGCTATCAATAGTTTCTTTCCCATATATGATAGCTTGGTCTGGTTTGTGAACCGCTTACCCTAGTCATAGGAATTTGAAAAACCTTGGAGATGGGCGGGTACCTGTAGAATGGTCGAGGATCATACCACGAAAATGGACACCTAATTTGTCCAAGTCATGGCTGAGTTTTTCCTAATTCGTGGCCGAAATGATAGCCTAATTAGTTTGTCCAGATGGGGGGAGGACCGGTTCGGGGAAAGCGAAGACGGATTCGAAACGCCTGGGAGCTGAAATATCGTTTATTAAATTGTATCATAGCTGGGGCGTGTGTTGGCTGCGCCATGATTATTTTTCTCGGCGTAAGATACCCATGAATTTAATTTTTCGCGGTTACTGTCACCATAATATTATGCTGTAGTTCGCTGGTTGTGCAATGGAAAAAGCTGATGGATGTATAATATCGTATACATCCGACAGACTTCTGCTAGCATCCCTTCCCCGCCTCCCGCGGTAAGGCTCAATGAGAAAGTGCTCAATGGCATATAGCTGATAGATTACTAGCAGGAGGACCGGAATGAGTCTGGTAGAGTAGGGGGCGCGGGGGTGATGGTGTTTTCTACTTGGATGTAGCAGCGTAATGCTCTTCTATTTTGTTTTTCGTTGGGATTGTGTATTATACGATACCTTTAGTATTTATGGATGGGGTGGGGTTGGGTTTACTGGGACATGGACGTCAGTACTTGTACAAGTAGTGGGGTCGACAGGGGTTCGAGATGTCAAAGCTTTTTACCCTTTCTGGCATCATAATAATATTCTCATACCTACCAAAATTTAATTAAACCATTTTTATATATATAATACCTACGACGGTGATGAGCAGGGGGCATCAAACCCCTGTCTATCCTATCACTAACGTCCACACCCGAGTACTTTTAGTTTGCAAACTCCACTGATTTTCTTGATATCATAGGCGAGTTGTCTAATCTATCCTCCCCCCATATTACTACCGGTATTTCCATTAGGAGATTCCCCTACCGTACATCCCAACACGGGCTACCGGGCGCTAGGATCAGTAGGGATGCTGTGCAGGAACGGAATGACATCAACCCCAACACAGCGGACAATGAATCTGGCCGAACGCCTCTCAACTGGACTGCTGGGAATGGAGGCACGAGGGAATTACCTAGTTACCGCAGGAGCGGGTGGACTTGGTTCCCGGATGCGCACCAAGCCTTCTATGTATCATATCAACAAGCTCTGCTTTTCCAGAGTCCTTCAAGATACCAGTATCCGAGCCCCTTCCAAAAAGGTGCGGATGCTTTGGATATCTGGAGTGCCCCTGGTGCATATATATCCATGAGCCATTGCTGCCATGTTATACAAGCTCCACACTACCAATTTTTCCTTATCCCGCCTTTCGCCTTCATATTTAGGAAGGTAAATACGGGTGAAAACACAGCAGTTTTATCACAATCCTCTCCCCGAGCTAAACCTTGGAGCTTCATGGGTTTGGGTCAAACAAAAGCACACCCCTCTGCAGTCCAGTAATACTCTGGGCCTGCCTTGCCAATGAATATTATCAAAGGGTTTTTGGCCTTCAAAGACAAGAGAAGGGTTTCCTCATTGTCCCACCTCCCACCACCGGAGGATGAGAGTAGAGATTAGCTATCGCTAAATTTCTTGTAGTGTAACTTATACTGATGGTGTTCCCTCTTCTGCCTGGCTTACCTTATTTTAGGGGACTATATGCGGTTGGTTTCTTACTGGGAGGACTGTAAGATTGGGGGGCATTGGGCAGGGGGTGGGTTCTTTTGTTTAGCGATTTTAGGCCATGCTTAAGGGGAAAAAATAAAGCACAAGCCCCACGCGGGGGTCGAACCCGCAACCTTGAGATTAAGAGTCTCACGCTCTACCGATTGAGCTAGCGAGGCATGTTGGATTACTATCATCTATCGCAACTACGTGCTCCGGGTTAGAATCAGCGAGGAATAGCCAGAGTATGGATGGCAGTCAGGCGTCAAGCCTGGATAATCTCTCCGCTGGGTGTTGTATTAGCCTCTTTCTTAGCGGCGATGAGGGCTAGCAATAGACTAAGTAGCACCACGATTAAGCCTTGAGTGGTCGAATCTAAAACAACCTCGGGAAAGTTGCGTCATCGTCTCACACTCGAAGCGTACCTCACTACTATGTCGAGGAGAGTATTGCCCAACATACTCCAACGGCTCTCGAAAAATACCACTCGCGCCAACGATATAAACTATACATTTCCGATAGTTAAAGCCAGGAGATTACCGTATTATCACACTTGCTGTGCTTCCGTCCTTACTTCCTTCTAGAATGTGTTCTCCCTACCCTACTTGTGTTTTAAGTTTGGTAGGTTGAACCGACTCTGGAAACTGCTGCGGCCGCATGCATGAATTCTTAGCTGAGCGACCAATTTCGTTGGTATACCAGGGCATTGAAGTGTAAGCACTTGGTCGACGGTGATGTGGGCACGGGAGATCATGTGGACCGTAGGTAGGAGCTGCCTTCCAACCGTGTAGGTTATGACCCCACCTTCTAGAAGCGAACAACGAATATACCCACGGCGCTCTTATACGTTCGAGCTTTACTTTACCTGGAAGCGCTCAGTGGTGTTGACGGTTGGAGATGGAGGTGTAGGTCGTCCATTGGAGGTTGTTCCAGTGACTAGACACAAGTCTTGGTGAAAGCTTACTCAGCAAAGGCACAGCGAGTATAGAGTGATTGTGCACTCCACATCGAAAAACCTCACATGATGCTGAGTATTATTAAAATGTGTTCCTGTTTCGTTACTATCATACTAAAATAATATTTTATGCCCAATTCTTCTCTTTTTTTTACTATTGCGATACTATTATCCGCCATTTTGCTCATACAAACTGGGTGCACAGACGTGTCTCAGTATTCCTCAATCACCAAGGCTTATCAGTGACTGTACCTAATGGCTACTTGATAAGAGAAAACTTCTATGTAACGTTACATGTATGATATAACCCTATATCCATTCGCGCCCCAGTGTTCCCACACACATCGTCCATACTTCTGCACCCCTCAATATGTGCGCCCTGATATCCGCGCTCCGTCAACGCACCTAATACTACAGCCTTCTACCATTTGGATTATCATATAATACCATCGATCGACTCCACTAGCTTTACCATTAAGATTCTGGATGAATACCCCTTTCATCGTTACGCAAGAAAATTTCAATGCACAACTTTAGAAAGGACAACGCTTCTCAGGAGAGATTGGTCGAGGCCAATGATTCCTAATGGTGGTGGTTTTTTTTCCAAGGATTAGAGCTGAAAGATTCACTCACGGGAGATTCTTTTCCTACAAACCGACTGGTTCGAGGAAATTATTGAGGATCTACCCTGGCCGGAGCCTGCGGCTTACCTGAGAGGGCCGGCTGCCTAATGGGCTGGCTTTTGGGAGGCAGCCTGGCCTAGCCTATAAAGCCCATGCTGTTCACTAGGGCAGTAATCACTTATGATTCTAGTTTCTCTGGCTTTAGCTCCCATTCACTACCCTTTTTCTATCGGACTATCCATCTTTGTCAGTCAAGCAGCTTCTCCCCGTTTATCCGCCGTTGCTCAGTCCTATAGTACTTCCTACTTCACATACTTACCAGTAACGTACCCAAGGTAGAAGCGAGACGCAAGGTAGAAGCGAGACAGGGTAACACAGTGGCAACACCATAGTAAAAACTGTAACAACCCACTCAATTCCAACCCAAATTGGACCAAACAAAATGATTGCAATTGAGAAATTGTAGGAGAATCAGGCCAATTTTAGAAGAAGAAGAAAAAGTAAAATAAATGTAAAGGAAGCAAGGGGAAATGAGGAAATCACTAGTTAATATTGAGAGAGGAGTAAAGTAATAATTTGAAGATGTACAATTATGAAAAATGATAGGGAAAAGATTTGTAAGTAGCATGCTAGTTTGTGGAATGATTGGGTATAAAATGGAGGATGGGTAATGAAGGGAAGCTGTCGCAAATAGGGTAAAGTAGCAGAAAATATAACAGGAAAAATGTAAAGATTGTGTTAGGTGGGAGCTTCTCTCAAAGTCTTGCGAGATAACTCAGGCCGATAATCTTAATTGTAGACGGAGATTGTCTAGGAAGGCTCAAAGTATAAAGTATAGGTAGGTAGAGTGATAAAAGATTTTCTAGCGTAAACAATTTAATATTGATAAGATCTCTTCTCCGTTGCTTGATCATGTTCAAATCGCTCGGGAGGCACCTCGATATTTATATGTAGCGTCTGGGTGGTCGCGGGCTACGTCTAGTTCTCATACTAACTAAGTACCTGCTAATAAACTCCAGCCCCTTCTAAGAGTGCAAACACCATTTGACCCTGACAATTCTGTTATCTCACTCGACTTCCGAATCGCAACACCATGAATTTTCCTGACAGTGCTCTCACACATCAGTCGATTGGTTACGATCCTTCTTCGTCGGCATGGAGTCTTGCTTACTATTGCATATGCAGAATGGTCTCCATGATCGAACCAACAAAGGGGCCAGCTTTGTTATTGAACCTCTCAGCATTGCAGATATATTCTGCACTTGACAGCTGCGAGACATAAGATAGACTTGTCACGATAATTGCATCAATGGCCATTATCCCTCCATAGTCATATGTTTATCGTATGGTTCCGTCAGTATCCGAAGAATACTATTGACGTATGTGGGTGCGGGTATGCCTGATTTCTCAAACTACCTCATCCAACAACACCATTCACTTCTGCGACTTTTATCGCGAGAGCGTGGAGTATAGAATGTGTTGCTTAACCATTGTCCGTAAAAACGTCCCGTTACTTAATGACCACCTTCGTGACTCTCATCTTCAGTGCTCAGTAGCTTTATGCGACATCGACCGATTTGGGTCGAGCCACTTGCATAAGCTCGCCAAAGGTCTTCCCCCATATATCCTGCGAAAGGGATCCCGTCGGACGGACGGCCGCGACGTATATGGGGCTACGAGGAGGGCTCTAATGACCACGTCTTTGGTGAGGGGACGCAACTACGGTGGCGTCTGCCGATGTAGTGCCGTCCCAATGCTGGTGCGGGAGGGGGGTGTTGGCTTGTCCTCCTTTGAACTCAGAATCCTAAGGTAGGGTAACTATAGGTCTTTATTCACTAATGGAAGGCTAAGCCTTTCGGTGTGCCTAACAGATTGCTAATTTGGATTTTCCGATAGCGAGAACATATTAGGTATCTTGTAATTAATAATAGTCAAATGACAGACTATATGTTTGTTTAAAAGGTTCAAATCAGCATAGTTTGTGAAAGATTAATAGTAATAGTCAAGCATATCTTCATTTTTATATACTTATCTTATACAGATAGTTATATTGTAAATTAGAAAGCCCTTATCACTTTTTTGACTGTTTGTAGTATCTAGAGTCTTCCTATAATATATATTTGATATTTTGACAATGGATCTATTCTTTGGGTATCTAAATTAAATCTATTTCTTTGTTATTCGAATAGAATTCTAAACTATTACCTGAAAATACCAAAATCAATTATTAGCTTGTTTCTTTCTTGGTTAAGCGTGAAACCTTGCTTATATTAGGTAGTACTACCTTATTGGAGTTCTGATAAAGTATTGTGTATGTATTTTCTCACTAAGAGGGCATTGTTGTATAAATAACTGTGTATTAAGATTCTATATTCTATGAATAGAACAAGAACTGAATTAGACGAATAGTTGATAAAAGGTGGTTAAACTCAAGGAAAAAGATCATATTTAAACTAGGAGAATAGTAAAGTATGCATTTGTATTAGAAAATCAGTAGCAGGCTAATTGTTGAAACAACTCGCCACAATAGAAGTAATTTGAAAAGACAATTTGTTTAAATATGATATTAGGCAACTCAAGTTCAGAATCAGCTACCACATAGTCCCTTGTTGTTTTAAATGTGTAAATAAATCTTGTCTAATGATTCTTTGAATCATTGGTTAAATTATTCTGCTATTTGGCTCTTTCTGGGTTTGTGATGAATGATAGTGGATATGACTTACAATATTTTCTATCAAGCACTCTAGGTATTCTTAAATCTTCGTGAAACTACTCACTATCCAATCTCTTGCATCTCCTAACTTTCTACTAGCTTTTAATTGCCTTCCTTTACTCTAGTCATATCACTTTCTATTGTAATAGCTTTACAATAATTGGTTATAATAATACAGTTCCTATTGCCTGCAATTACACCTACTTTACATTCAGGAATTTTCTCCTGTGAGAGGTTATTATGATTCTGACTACTAGAATACATTTTTAATACTTCTTTAATATGGTTTTTCATTATCTTCATTTTTTATATTGTCACTTTGTTCTTCTCTCATATTTTTAGATAATCTCTACATTTCCTAATGCTTTCTTTACTTTGGTTTTGCTTTTTCTTATCATTTTGTACTCCAGCTGATTCTCCTAAACTTTCTCCATTGAAATCATTTTGTTTGGTTCAATTTGGATCAGAATTGAGTGACTTGTTATGGGTTTTACTCTGTTGTTGCCACAGTGTTACCCTGTCTCGCTTCTACCTGGTGTCTCGCTTCTACCTTGGGTACGTTAATCCACCCGTAACCAGGTGGGGAAGACCAAAGTTGAAGACCATGGTGGACTACCTGTGGTCATTCTTGTGGGCAGATTAAGTCTGGCAAGATCCCTAGAAGAGGGAAAGAGGGGAAGGGGGGAAGGGGGAATGAGAGAAAGAAAGAATAAAAAGGAAATAAATATATCACGAAATGCTTAATGTTCGAAAACCTCCTTCAAATTCTGTAGCATAGTTCTCACTGCTAGAATGGCTGGGGTAATAAATCGTGCTCTTATGCCTTCAAACGTTCCCATGCCTCAATGGTACCATCACCCACTTGATTTAGCCTGTCAGGTGGAAGCAACTTTGAACGAGTATCACAAATATCCGACTATGAGTGTACTAAGATAGAAGAAATTGTTAGGGATAATACCTGACCTGCTGAATACGGCTTCAAGTTCAGGTTCAGCGGACATTAATACCGATCGCTAGGCCCATCTTTTGGGTGGTGGGGCGGTGGAAAATTTTATGCCACCCATCCCAGCATCTGAGACACAGGTTAATAAGCAACTTTTGTTAATTACTACAAATTCGCAGGTGTACAAACACCAGACCATGGCTAATATTAGCAATATGATTGTATTTACGCACATCATCACTGAAGAATACTAGGAGAGCACCTTAGTAATCTCTGTCTCAGACACTCAGAGGGGGTGGCATAAAATTTTGCACCGTTTCACCAGTCCAAGAGATGGGCTGCTACCGGGTCCGCTAGGTTTCCTCAGGTGATGGAATCAGGCCTATAAACGCGCAGGCCGTTTGTCGGAATGGCGGGGAACGGTATAGGGAGCTCAAACCATCTGACGTAATGGCTCCTCGTTGACCGGTCGCTCAAAGCTTCAATTCACTTTGACTACGATACTGGTATGGTTCGCCCTGCCTTCACACAGTATCAAGTTAAGGGGTTAGCATAAAATTTAGTGTGATGATACCTCTGTTCCTTACAAGTGAAAAATAAAATAAAATAATAATAACTGCGGGGCGATTCTTATTTGAAATGGACCTGGTTTTGTGGACTCGGCAGCAAATGTGCCCCCAAGGCGTCTTGTCGTGCCCTCCATTACACCTGCCGTGACCCTGCGTCTACAGGCGTGAAACCAACGTCCTTGCTTTGAGACAAGTGGTCTGGATCGACTCTCATGGTTTATTGGTCACATTTACAATACTGGCAGGTACTCGAGTACGTTTTGCAGATCGTGGGGAAAGTGGGGTGGGGTTAGTGCCTCTAGTCGTTTATTTCGCCTAACATAGCGTGGGATGGGGATATCTGGCCACCGGGGGGGGTGCTGCACTAGGACTGTCTCCGCTGTTTCACTCACCAGAAATTAACTAGGTAAAACTGAGTTCCCCTCACTTATGCTTGCCCCTCAAGCGCAACAACAAGCAAGTCAAAACCAACAAGCAGACTGCAGGCAACAAGCAAGCTGCAGGCAAGAGCCAATATGGAGCATTAGAACGCACTGGTGGGGGATCACACACCTATCATTCTACTTTTATCCCTGTACTACCCCTGTTCCCATTTGTTTTGTGACTTTTATCCTCTTAATGTTTGGGGTTCCGTTGTTGGTCTTCTTCCCAGACAAGAAGAGACCGACCATTCACCGAGGAAGACAGGGATATTCTTAGGCTCTTTCAGGGATCTTTCGCCATTCTTTGACGTGGCCTGAACCTCTTCCTTGTGTTCGGAGCCTGTACTGCTTCCTAGGGCGAGCGACGGGCCCCCGTGGCAGGCGAGAATTCAGTATCAGGGCCTTGAGTTTGTATGGGCGCTCGGGTACTCACAGATATTTACCATATTGTGTGAATGCTTCTTGCCCCTCCGAGTAGCGTATGGCTGATTGTTCTTCCTTCGTGAGCAGCAATGTTCGTTAGAACAGTCTAAGGACTTATAAAAAGGCAGAATTTCCCTCCTTTCAAGAGGAATTAGCGGAAGTCTGGAAACAATCTTTAAATCTTTAAATCTGTCCAGTTACTACCAGATGAGCGGGCTGTTAGATTCAAATATTCCGAGCATTGACCCCAGACTAATACAGAGTGGTAGGTAAGTACACAGCCTTATCTCCCCCCGCTTTTCAAGCACTTGCACTTGCGATAGTGATCTGACCATACCAACCTTGTCATTTGACAGTCCCTTGGAACCCCTGTACCAAATCCACTTCGAGTTTCCAGGAGCCCCCCTCGACGGATTCACTCCCAACTCCAGCCCAGCCTTATTCGACTACCAAAACAACTCACCTGCCCAAGCTACCGTATACGCTCCCAACCATTGGCAGGTCAGCGGCCACGTCGTCCATAATCCCAATTACCAACGATATCCCGTTAGGCAAGAACGGCAGCCGCTCCGTGCCCCCAGAGGCCGAGAACCCTACCGCTGGGCGAACACCAGTGACTTTGTGTCTTCTCTTCCTCCTCCTTCGTACCAACGCACGCACCGTAATGAGAGGGGACGCACTGTGGCCGACCACTGGAGCATGGGGCGCTATGTATGCGTCTGTGAGAAGGCGTTCAAACGCTGGGGGGACTTAAAGCGGCATCTAGAATCATCTAGAGGACATAATAAAGATCCACGCGGACCGGCTTGCCCAGTAAGCCGTTGTAGACATCCAGGAAAATTCACCAGGACAGATAATTTCAAGGCTCATTACATGAAGCAGCACGGAGCGAGCAGCGATGAGGCGGATGCGTACATCCAGGAGTGGAAGAACCGGGGTATGCCCTAGACCCTTGGTAAAGCTAAGTCGTGGTGCTGATATGGCGATGGGAGGATATAATAACGAAGGGGGGTGGCGTTTGATGAAGATATACGGTAGTAGTGCAAGGGGAGGGAAGAGGGGGGAGGGTGCTGCGGCGAAAGGAGTGTTCAAGCCCCGCTCTCTTGCTCATAAGGCCTTGGCATTGCTAGTAGGCGGGGTTCGACAAGAGATTGGATGGAGGCCTGGTGCCAAATCACCTCTCTGAGAGGGGCTCTCTTACTATTTGGTTTACAACCTGGCTAGCTTACCGTCGAGTCAGCATTTTTTGTTTCTTTCGTCTTCGTTAGTTTTATCCTGCTTTCTTCTCTTGTTCGGGCATATGGCAGGCTGTGCTGTGCTATCCCGCCCAACCCATTTTTACTTTTTTCCCCTTCAAGTTTTTCTGCTTTCTCTTTTGCTTAGGCAATGAAATGATGGCTTACCCTGGGGGGTATACGCGGCGTATCACTCGAGGCCCATTGAGATGTGGTGATATTTGGTGAAAGTATAAATTATAGCACTCGGTTTAGCAGTCGGTTTCTAGGTCGGTTATGCTAATTCCCGAAATCCCTACCGCGTTTACGCCGCATCACCAGTCGGTCGACGCCTCAGTTCATCCTGACTACCATAGTGAAAACTCCATTCAAACGTGATTGCGTATACAGGATTTCCCCAAATTGAACTAGCCCCCCCTACATGTTAATATCGTACTGCACACATAAATAACTAAGGCAGAGACCTAAAGACAAAACTTGTAAAGACTACTAGCAATCAAAGTACCGGTAAGCCCTTTTAGGAAATTCCTTCATTATCGCCTCCAAGGGCATTGTAAATTGCCGTCATCATTTGCTTCCCACTGGATAATAGAGAGAGCGAGCCAGAGTAGGCTTTCCAAGGGTTCACAGTGCTTTAAGGGATATGTGGACTTTAGGAACCTGAATGCACTCTACAGCAGAACATCACCGGTTGCTAATCTGCGACATTCGTTTCTGTAATTTTCGTTTTAAAGTTCGAATTTCCTACACTGGATCTAAGTAAGGATATCTACTTTTCTCCTTCTGCTGTAAACAGCAATGTCACTTCGGGAGGTACTAGATGAAGAAAATATGTGGTACGTTTTTCATATCATACCAACAACACGTGCCAAGGTTATGGTTTGGCACATAACCTCCGAATACTAGCAGGCTCGGAACAGGAAGCGCACTAAACAGTTCCTGCCAGCTCAACGTGACTTAGCTGTGAAGTGGGTGGAGGAGATAGGTACGGTGATGCAGGTGGGGCGTGGGGGTAAAGGGAAGAAGAAGGGGAAGGGCAGGACTTAGAGGTGCGCTTATGTAGGGAGAGCTGTAGTGACAAGGCCTTGAGAGAGGCTGGGGGCCGATGGCCTAGGTAGACAAGATGGGGAGCCCACAGAAAGCCTGAAGAGAATAAACACCTGAAAGAAGAAAGAAAAAGAAAAAGAAAGCTCAACGTGATTTATCAGCTCAACGTGACTTATCAGCTCAACGTAACTCTGTGGGTTACCATAGTAACGTTGTGGCTCGACGTGACTTTGTGGCTTATGGCATTAGTGGAGCGGTCAAATTGAAGCCTTACACTCTATATAGGAAATTCCACCTTCAATCCCGCTGTGTGAGTACAATATTCCAATTTACATCTGTTTTCATGACCTTGCTGCTCAATGCCAATAACTATTAGCCTCAAGGTCACATTGAGCCACAAAGTCACGTTGAGCCGTAACGTCACTATAGTAACCCACAGAGTTACGTTGGGCTGATAAATCACGCTGAGCTGGCAGGCACTCTTTAGAGTGCCTCCGATTGTGGTGCCTAACCATAACATTAGCACGGGTAGTAATGAGAGAAGATGGAGTGTGTCTGGGACTGCTAGTGTCAAGAGGGGAAACGCTTCAGCAACCGCTACTCGAAAGCGAAGGCATATATTCCCCAGATAAGCCGGCCTTCTTTCGGAAGTGTAGAAAGTGTGAACCTGGGAGCGGTATTGACTAGTTTGTGGTGTTTTAGGTAAAGTAGAAGGGAGGGGAGAGACAGGAATGAAGCATCAAGAAAGAGGGAAAGAGAGCTCAAAATTGAGAAAGCACTCATAGCTAAGTCCATGTTGCTGCTTTTTGATAGAGGTTATGCCTGCACAGGTAACGGAATGGTTGGCACTTGTGATGTTTCTGGGTCGAAGCCAAACCATGTGTCACGGGTCGGAATAATATGGCCCTGTACCGAAAAGAATTATTGGGGATCGCAAAAGGGAGCCACAGAGAATAGACCTCGTTTCCACAACTCTTCTTCCCTTCAATCGAGGTCGTTTAGTAAGTATACAGAGGCCAAAGCACACCAAAATTCCCTGTTTTCGGGCTATCATTACCCAACCACCATAGCTGGAAACAGTATAAAAAAAATTCTAAAATCAATTTGTTATAATGGCACCCACACAAAAAAGTGTAGGATTTTTCCCTTCAATTCTTCTAGAGTAGTGAGGAGTGGAATGTCCTTTCCCACATGGCACCCGCCAAGACCGGGGTTTTTGTATGGGAAAGATACATTGCAACACACCTTAAAAAGTTCATGTGCTCACCGCTGTGTGTAAACTACAGACAAAAACCTGAAATAAATATATACTATACTTTTAGATATGCTATATTTTTCGAAAACTTTTCCAGAGCCAAGTTTCAAGACATCTGTGGAAATATAATGGCTCGAAAACCAGCAATTTTGGTGTGTTTTGGCCTCGGTATACTTACTAAACCACACCGATTGCCCTTAGATAAACGAGTGATTATATGTGAAAAAGTGACACTCCTTTTTTGGCTGGTCATCCCCACATGCCTGACTCGTGCTAAACTCTAGGAAAAACTACACTACCGTAAAAACTCAGTAAATCCACCATCGGTAATCGCGGTACTAAGCTGCAATAGGCTTAACAAAGCCGGTTAGCAAAATTGCGAATAGCAGTTAATGAGATCCAGAGGGCTCATTTTAAATAGGCTATACCCTGTCTGGAAGATACATTCCCTCCCAAGGTGTTTCATCTTAGATTCCGGGGGGCTAGGGGCCTGACCGCCGATGGTGGATTTACTGAGTTTTTACGGTAAGTACTGTAAATACTGGAATAATTGGCCCTCGCACTAGTCGTCGGGAATTCCCTCTTTGGGTTTAGGGGGAGGGGCACGTCGCCAAAAAGCTGCCTCTCAGGCCCCTCTCCCCCTGCTGAAACAAGGAAAAAGAAATTTATGCCCGCCTTACCAGGAGAGGCAACTCCAACGTCTAGCGTGAGGGCTAATTATTCTAGTCCTTACGGTATGGAAGAAGTGACGAAAACCCGCTTCTTTTTAAAAGAGTTTGTCTTATCATACTAGCGAAGTTGATTCTAGATGACTACCCTGAACTTCGTTAGGCTAACATCTAACATAGGACTGGAGAAGAAAGAAGTAATATGGATTGCCTCACCTCGATTCCCGTCGGCCAAGTGCAGCACCGTACTAGGCGCCACGGAAGCCGGCCCTGCCTTAGTACAGAATGACTACGGGGTTTACTTGTACAATTTTCTAACCGTCGACGATATATAGCGATCGCGTGAGGGCAAGTAGATTTAGGTGAAAGTGGTTCTGGAGAATAAATTGTTTGCTGGGTGGCTTGTTCTTTACCCCCCCTTTGAAAAGAGAGCTTTTAGATAGAGAGGAGGGCTTAGATAGAGCTAGAGCTTTCCCCGTCCTTTGCTGCTTATCTTATTTAGGATTTTTTCTTAGAGCCAACATTGTCGGCATTTTAATTCCCCATGTCCACAAGTATCATACCTCCAGTCGCCTCATATATTTCACCCTCTAATCTTACCAGCAACAGCTATGTATCATATGACATTAGAGCTAGAGGTACTGCGTTCCGTATGGGGTCACTTCACCATTCTTATAACTAGAGAAGTAAAATTGGGTTAGCTAACAAGTTTTGAATATTAATTGTGGCTCCACCCGGCGTTTAACTATGACGCCGCTGATATGGGTAAATTAGCCCTAATCAACTTACGATATAAATGGAGTTGAAGGATTACACCGCAAAAACTGAGGAAATTGGCTGAGTCTGTCCCAGGTTCTCTGGGCTCTAGGCTAGTAGGAGTGAGTCTTCGTAGTGAAATACGATTGGCTTAGGTAGAGAAGTACAAATTTTATTGGTACATACTAAACAGTGAGTTTCTATCACAGTAGCGACCATAACCTCAACCACAATTTTCCCAAGTCTCGCACACGTTTTTCCTCCACTCTGATGAAGGGATGACAATACCGACCCCGACCCCTCCGTAATATAATAGAATATGATAGGGTAGAAAAAAGGAGGGGAATAGGGCCCTAGTTATTCCAAAGAGAATACAGGAACTCCATTTCTATGCTGTTAAAATAAAACCTAGGAAAAGACAGAAGAAGGGATGGAGGAGACAGGCGCAGAAAATCTGAGTTTAACCTTATTGAGATCATCAGCTGTTGATATAACCTCTTGGGATGATTCTTTTCCCCCTTGTCCCTCTAATATTATCTCTCACTTTATTTCTCAATATTTCCCTTCTTTTTAATCCGAGGTATGATATTCAAAATAGTTTAGAGGCTTCAACCCGGGTAGGGAGTTGGGGGGGGTTGTGCTATTGCTGAAACGGAGATAATTGGGGTAGCAGAAACCCGGATATGTTGACGGAAGGTTAATTGAATTAATTTCCAATGGCGAGTGAAATGTAGTTTAGGAGGATTATCCTCTTCTCTTTACCCATTAATTCACTTTTAGCACCCCAATTCCTGAACCTGAATATCTACGATCAAATCTCAACCCCCCCCACCTGTCTCCTCCATTTACTCAACCATACTCTCTTGTTATACCATACTGTTTTGCAAGAAATTAAGAGCTAGAGGGAGAGAAAATGATCTTAACTCTTCATCTAGTACTTTTCTGTCAAGGTAAAGTATCTTCATGAACCATCATTCTACCAAGTAGGTGCAGCAGGGGGATACCCGCCGTCACCAGCCATTTCCGGCCGCCCAGTGCAGCCCCCCTCACTTCTCGTTCCCTGTCCCCGGCCGTCACCCCTAATACCTACCGCCTGTGACCACCCCCCACAGTGCTCCCCTGCGCCCTACGTCCCCCCCCACACCCCACAGTCTCCTGATACCTGGTATGGCGCCCTCCACAATCCCCACCGTCATGCTATCTCCCTACCGTTTACCTGAGGGTGGCTGTCTAGTGCATCTGACTATACTGATGAAGGAATAGCTTGTCGGGCCCGGCAGTAATAGCCAAGGACGGCAGTCTCCTAGACGATTAGCCCTACACAGGACCGCGTCTCGAAGTCCCGTTTGCTTGGAGCTATCCCCGCGGTCCCTGTAGGCCCCCCGGATAGTTCGGGGCACTCCTCAGGTTCGGGGGGGTGATTAATTATGCCTGGTTCGTTTTCTGACTTGTATTGTTGGCTGTGGGATAGAGTGGAGTAGAAGTCCCGGGATGTCTTCGTAGTGCGGACTGAGGATTCCAATATAGTGTTGGAAAGCTGCAGCTGGTTTTTCTTTTCCCTCTTTTTTTCCCGTATTCTTCTGCCTTTGGCAAATGAAATATCCACTAGATCGTACATCTCATAATATGCGATAGGCAGATAAACTCAAAATTAAATAGGGGAGTATGATACAACGGAACAGCATTGTGGCCCAACTATGACCTCAGTGGCATAAAGCCCTAAACCATCCACCTCGCTTCAAATTCTGTGATAGTATTCTAGGGCTATGAACACCATTCATTATTCGCCGACTGGGCTGTCTTGGCACATTTAAGGAAAGTCCATATAAGGAGGGTGTCCCTCCCCCCTCACACCTTCTTTCCCCATTCGTCTCCTCTTCTCTCCCTTCTCACACAACCTTTCTCCTCTTTCCTCTTTGTGTCTTTCTCTATTACATTACGCTTTTATACTATACCAATTTGTGGTATTTTGGAAAAGGTGCTATGACGCACCTGGCAGCAATTCGGCCACCTGTTTATGTGTTTATGGTATGATGAGTTTATTGTTCCATTCTTCCTTTCCCTCAATTCTTTCGCCTTTTGCTCACTGTGTTGTTACTACTAGGAACACATAGCTAGGCGGTTATAAATTTAACTTTAGTCTGCAGTGGGCGAACCCCTACCTGCCGGCAAGGCTAAATGCTAACTATTAATGGAGAGGAAGACAAAGTTGAGAATGAGAGACAGGAGAAGGATCCAAAATGGACAAACAAGGGAAAGATCCATGATGGACAACTTAAAATGTGGCATCTGGGGGCGGAATTGACAGTTCCTCCGGTTTAGTACATACAAGTGATCTGCTCCTCCTTTTGGGAGTTTGAAGACAGAGAACTGTGTGCTAGATATAGACTGTCATTGTGCGCTTGTTACCAAAGGGATTTAGCAGCACCACAACCTTAAATGATGAAAAGAAGAATTCATTTTGACATGATGGTGATTGGAGATTCAATTATTTGTTTCCCTATCAAATCGTGGATGAACTAAAATGGGCAATACTCTGATAAGGTTTTTTGCTTTTGGCTTCTTGAATATGAAAGGTGAAAGGGTCTTTTCAATAAGCAATAAGTTAAGTTTGTACATCATACTCGGGCTCTGTTTTTGTAGGTACATTTTTTGCACATAATGCCTCAGCTTGGTGATTATTCAAAATTTGTATTATCAGCTTCTGACCCAGATATGTTTCTTTTGTCTTATGTAAATATATTAGTAGAATACCCAGCCATTGCATATAGTGCTCCCAAAGTCCTTGAGCCCCCACTGGGCTCCTGGGCCAGGTCACGTCCCTACTGGTTCGGAGTCAAGAGAGATCCTGGAGCGGACTTGATGAATTTCCACGGTTTTTGCGGATTGCGCATTCCAAACCCCCCACCCAAGATATCAACCACGAACGTGGGCATCAATCCCTCCGGACGGTTATGGTACGGGTATCGTACAGTAAGCTCTCCGGCGTCGCTCGTCGAAAACGGTACTGTGGGTTACCGTGCTGCAACCGACCGCAGATAAAACGCCCAGCCACCACGGCGACCATTCCCGTACTGTAGTTATCATACTCGGGTACTCGCCCAAAAAAAAAGTCTGTCCCCGACTTTTAGCACTCTACACCCACCCCCGCAGTGCATCGCTTAAAATCGGGGACAGACTTTTTTTTTAGGCGAGTACAGTACCATTTTCTAATACAAGTACCGGTACCCAACCTCAGGTCTGTCATATTCACAAACTGCCCGGGGTCATGCCCCATGAGCCGCTAAATCCGCCCCACCCGGCCCGATGCCCCGAGTATCGGTAGCCCATCAGGAAGGTCGTACCGTACAAGGGGCAGTCGGCAGGGAAGAGTTAACCTGAACCTTAAATAACTGTTCGATCGTTAAAATTTCTTACCGCACCCTGTATATACTAGTATACTGCACGGGGGCCGTTGTGTTCGCTTATGGCGTAGTGCGTTCTCTGTCTCTCTCCTTTCTCTCTTGTGCATGATGGATATAATAACATAGTTGTTATATACGATGCCCTCCGGTCTTCCTTATTTTCGCACTCGCGACGAAAACTGGGCGGGAGACAAAGACGGGTGTTGGCAGGGCAAAAAAGGAAAATCGTCGAGGTGGGGTTACAAAAGATTAATTACAACTTGTCCCTGTTCGTTGCTCGCCCTAGTTTCGTCGCAGCTGCGCGACGACTATTAGACTACCGTATTGGTGCTGAAGTTTCTAACAAAGAAGGAGTTGGCAGTAACATGTCGATTGTGAGTACTCGGGTGTGTTCATAAAAATCGGAAACTAGCCGTGCTGAATCAGGGCCAAAACGATCGGGAGATCAAAATATCTGGAAAACTTATCCATGTAATTCCATGTAAATAGACAT
>Ga0307509_10001005_pt1 | contig 48513 bp, 72 predicted proteins | sample 10_EM_MG_FD_202245 | JGI IMG/M metagenome (GOLD analysis project Ga0307509, IMG submission 202245) | Populus trichocarpa ectomycorrhiza microbial communities from riparian zone in the Pacific Northwest, United States - 10_EM | ecosystem: Host-associated > Plants > Roots > Unclassified | place... | reverse complement strand
GTATGTGATCTTCTTGTCCTTGACAACGCTATCCTCCCAAAATTCGACCAACGGCCACAATTTGCCATAGATCCCTCGAGGAAACGTGTGCTCCTGGGCTCGATTGAAGGCAAGCGCGAACCTATCAGAGGGGTGGGTACGGGGGGAGGTCTTCTTGCACGTCGATGGGTAGGGTAGGTCGCCCGAAAGTGTCTTTATGTTTTGTCCAAAAGAAACTCTGTGGCAGTGTCCATGGTGAATCGAGACAAGACATCTTGAACGTTGACAGTAATGCCTTCCTTGAAGCGCTCCTTCATCTTCGCGATGACTTGATCCGCGTGGCGGTCGAAGAGCTCAAAGTCGCTGATCCGATCCTTGCTGAAGAACGGTCGGGCCATTGGCCTGTGGAACCTGGATCGGACGTCAGCAACTGCAGCGCGCCCTGTTTCATTTCGTCCGCTCACTTCCACCGCCCTCCTGCACAGTGCAACAGGGTTGGAGATGTGGGGTGAAAATATCCAAGGAACAGACCATCGGAATTGGGGACCCCGGTATCAAACAAAGACTGTACACTGCTATGCATTGCTTCGCCTTTCTCGTATTCTTCGAAGTGTGTCGACAGCATCATCTGTCGGTGAATGGTAAAATGAATACCACATCGGACCATGCCGACTTCCTCAAATTGTTAACTCACCTTGATATACTGTGGCTCCGTCGTCATGATCTACAATCGCGATCAATGACATTAACCTGGTAGTGGTCAGGAGACTTACACGGGATGTCCAGAGGGTACACATGTCCACCGTTTGCCCTCCTTCGGCCAACCAGTCGACCATAGTATCACCTAGCATTGCCTCATGAGACCATCGCGCCAGGTACACCAGAGCATAAGACTCACCGAGATGACCTGTTTTGAATACATCGACCGAGGCGACAATCAAGTCGATCCCCGCTGGCCATTTGGAGGGAACCCTCGGGGCGAGCTTTGCGCCGAGAGACTCTGCCTTCCTCTTGGCCGACCAGCACTGAAATTCGGTTTGGGCGTAGAGGATTGCCGGGAGAACGGCAATTGAACAGGAAACGATTGTCCACAAGGGCGGGTCTATGCCTAACATCTCTCCCCAAACACGAACACAGCCAACGAAGGCGCCATAACCGACGACCTTCTAATTGAGGAGTTGGCCAAGGATATAGGATGGTCCTAGAGGGAGTTCAAAACAAGGAGTTACGATTTGAGAGAAAGAGACTGTGACCTCCAGAATCCCCCCTCTATATGGGATGGGTCCAATTTGATCTGTGAGTGGTCATGGGGTTGAACTTGAAGACTGCATGAGATACCAACCGGCAACTGGCACTGTGCGGGTAGAATTGGTAAAGTATCCGGGGTTTTTTGGAAAGTTTTGTTTCCTAAAGGTTGCAAGAACTTAACCAACTGTTGGATAAGTTCACCCAAACCCCCATTACTTAACCAATTTTTGTACAGGTACAGGGAGTAGAGGTTTACTGAGCTGGTTAACTTTTATCCAATAACTCCCAAGAAATAGTGATATGGGGGTGTGGTTGACATCATTTAAATCAAAAGCTTCTCAGGCGCACCCTCTAACTGGATGTTGGCAAATCGCGATTCCGTGGCCTGGGTGCGGAACTGTAGAATGAGATCGAGGTCGGCGGGTGGGGTAGTTCCTGGGGAGTCAGTAAGTACTTCAGCCAGCAACCAATCAATCATCCTCTGGTTGGGGCGTCAAATTTCAACCACATACACGTCCAGGTTTTCCTTCTCCATTCCCGCGGAGAGTTGGTGGTCGCTGGGCTGAGTCGAAACCACTGCGGGGTTCGGAACAATTCAGTCATGGAGATCAGAATCCACACGTGTACGGAGGATGGAACGTAGACATTCTCCCGAGGTTGTGGAGCACACCCAGCTGGACGGACAGAGGACACGATCCGAGGATTTCGCAACACGGCACACCCAGGCTGCGGGGGGGCTATGTACAGCGTCCTCCGTGTCGGAAAGAGGATCCAAGGCGCAGGCAGTGGTGGCTAACAGTAAGCTCAACGGAGGTTACGACGGTCGCTAGCGCGTAAGGCGGTTTTTCTGATGCGCACTGCGCCCACTTTCACCAAGGCGCGCTCAAACCCCATGCTCTATTCAGTTCACCCCCACCATGTCGATTGATGATGAAGTACAGTCTCCCCCCGAACATTCCAGTATCGACTGTATCATAATGCAGGAGGCCACCGCCTCAGGCCTCGAGGCTGGTGCTCGGCTCAATCCCTCTCGCGACCCTCAACAACCGCTTTCTCTCGAAGCTCTCAACCCCGCCAAAAGATCGCCAGCATCGCTCCGACAACGGCGGTCTCCGTTCGTCCAGCTACACCTCTCGTCCCAGTCAAGGTGCGTGCCCTTCCAATCCACTCCAATCCTTGCGTTGAACGTTGCACCCCAAAACAGGGCCTGATGACCAATAGGGTTGATACCGTTCGGTTCGAGCTGACCTATGCTGACGTGCAGTCACGGTATGAACGAGAGGCGGTTCGATGACCCGGACAATCGATGGCGGTGATAGCGTCTCGATTTACAACGTGAGTTAGGTTCATCGTGCACCCCCTTTCACATTTACCCTGGTTTCAGAATACCCGGCGAGATTCAAAGCTGTGGTATTGGGCACAACCGCGAGTGCAAATTTATCGCGCCTTTGGATTTCGCGCGAAGAACGACGAGGAGACGATGGCCGTTTGGAAGTCGGATCCCCACCGGAATCCTTCAGTCACGGCCGTAATATCGCTTCATTCGCATGGTTCCAACCAATCCCCCTAGGCCAAATTATCACCAAATACACACATCTTGTGGCAACCGGTACCCCCCAACGAACACGTGCGAAGGACAGGTACGGTAGGCAAGCTTGTGTGCTACGGATAATGGTCGTACCCATCTCAGACCACACAAGACTCCAGACTCCCCACCCCCAGAACCCGTATTGGAGGACGCCACCGCTGCTACCGACAACTTCATACCAACCGCCCTCGGCATTTGTAGGATGGGAGAACCCCCACCCCATCGTTGGTCCACGCAGCGACCTTGTCAAGCGAATGTTTTAACCGACCGCAGCCCCCCCGCCACGACGGCATTTCTCAACTATCCGTCTGCGGCCGTTGGTGCAGAGCAGAATATGCAGTACCATTCCTATCATTTTCCCCATCACAGAAGATCTCACTCGTTCTCAGCAGCGCTCAGACGATTCCTGACTAAGCAAACGACCCAGGCGTGCCACGTCCTGTGGTTGAGGGGCTAGGGTGATTTGAGAACACACCTCACGCCATGATTCCCCTATTTCTTTGCGCCGACGCGATGATGTAAGGTATACACATACACATGGAATACACCGATTCAAATTTAACACTCCACCTCTTCGCAAGTGCCTATCCGACTAAACTCTGGCAACAGGCCGAGCAGGTATCCAATCGGGACCACAGGGACGGTAGCTTTTCTCGAGGCAATCTGGAAGCTTAATCCCTCACCATCTCCCTTTCGCGTTTTAGGGCAAAGCCTACAAAGTAGGCCGTCCAGCCGTTCCCACACCTCCGGCTCCAAAGGAGAACGCCTATTAAACATGAGAAATGAAAAGTTTCTCACGAAAACTCGTATCCGGGAGGGTTTTTGGGGGTCCCGGAGGGTGTACAGTAATGTCACCAGGTTACTGATCGTCAAGGATTCGTTCGACCCACCCTCGAGCGTGATGGTTCGGAGCTTGGAGCACGTTCCGACGTCGAGACAGGTAGATGGTGATACTTTGAAACCAACACGTTCAGCTTCAACCAGGAGTGGGGTAGGTTCACATACGCCAATGATTCTCAGTCTTGACCTCAATAAATTGCAAAGTCCTCTCACACGCTTCTAATAAATCGTTCTCCGATTGACCCTCGGCCGACTCCAGGCGTAACGCGCGTAACGGTCGAAGAACGCGCCCAACAACTTCGCTCGTTTCACCACTTTCGTCGGGCAATCGTCGAGGGATCCCCGCCCTATTATCCTCAATCGACTCCAAAATCCCGTTCGCGTAACAATTCTCCACGGCCACCTCTCGGAGATCCCGGTGCCCTCAAATTTAAAGCCCTACAAACGCAATAGGATCGAAAAGGCATCCTTCGAAACGCACAGATCGCACGTTCGGAAGGAACGATCCGAAAACCGACGGAAAACCAGCGAGGATCTGCGCGGAGACGAACTTGACCTGGATAAGGGGAGAGGATACGAATCGTGGGATGATGGATCGGATCTCCTCCAAGCTGCGCGGGCGACAGATGTATAGGAACCGGGTGTACGTGAGGAGGATGTCCGGGCATTGGGTAAAGGTTCGGAGGAAGGGGGGTGAGGCAACGATTTTACAATGGGAGAAGAGATAAAATCGAACTCGGTGATTGCACGCTTTGGAGACCAGCCCCCACGAATTGAGGACGTTTTTGTCGAGATCCCACCGGTAGAAGATTGGGTCGTGGTTCCGTGACTCGTCAAGCGGTGCACAGAAGCAATCGATAACCGCGTCGACTATCTCTTGGGGCACCTGCATCGTGGGTCGGGGGGTTCCGAACACGGCTCTCCACACAATACGGGTGGTTCCCATCTTCATCGCGGGCGTCTAGCCCAAGGAATAAGCCGGTCTCTTATGATTTCTTGTATGGTACCGTAATGGTGAATCAGTGAGAAGTGATACAGTGAGGCGATTACAAACAAATAGCGTCCGTCTTGTCTGGTGAAAATACACTTTCTGGATGCGAGTAAATATGCGGAGAATGCTAATGGACGTGTGAACTGTGGTGTGTATCAGAGCGATGTGGGGTCGGGTGCGTCTGGTTTGAACCGAAGCCGAGAAAGAAGTAACGAATGCCACTGGCCGGCGGACGTTTCCGAAACCTTGTCCTTCCAAATGAATGGGGTTGTGGATTCCTCTTGATAGTTGGGACCACCGACCACCGATAAGGTCTTTACAGTTGACGTAGTGAATTTGCCCCAAGGCTGACCGTTCCGAGGCGAACGGAACACTTCGAAGCGTCCCTAATTTCGGGAGTTTAATTACCCTCGCAAGCACCTTAATGGATCATTACGCACCTGGCCGTCGGGGTGTTTGTGGCTAACAAACAAAGCGTAGTCCGGCGCGCTCAACGTCCCTATGACTGTTAGGAGAAGTGTGAGCGCTTTAGCCCAGGTTGAAGACAGATTCTCGTACCCAAGAAGAGGTCTTCTTTGGTGATCGAATGACTTTCTGCGTAGGCCCTCAAGATTTCGCGGACATTGCCCTTGAACCACTTCTTAGGGGTAGACAACTCCACAATGTAATCGTACATCGTCGACTCAACACACAAGAACGCGGTCCTGTGGTTAGCCTTGATGTTGAACGAGTATCGTCGGTTGATGTCGTTTCTACACCCAACTGTGAGATACGTTCAGTCTTGACAGGAGAATTTACACACCGGTCTAGCTTCGAGGAATACCAGCTTTGAATAGCGTCGAGCCCCCTCAGCGCACGGTTCCGCTTGTCTTGCCTGTGGCTCTCTTTGATAACCTGACCGTAACCGTTGAGGTTCGCCATACCCTTGAGCATTCCACCCGAAGTTCGCGGTGGGTCAAACGCGTTGAAGAGGGTAACAAACTCCCCTTCCGGTTTGCGCAAGTACCCAACGGCACCAAGTTCGACGATGGAAGGTGACCACAACGGCAATGTAACTATACGGACATTGCGTGGTTAGGGTTTTGGCATCATATCGGGATGAGAAGAAACGTACGTGATGGGTGGAACTCATGTTGGAGCAGCATCCTGTACCGTCGTTCATCTTTGATACTCGCAAGGACCTCGTCTAGAGGTGGGGGTGAATTCATTCTAATGTGGGTGTATTCCTCTCCGTCAGTGCTCGAGCCGAGTATCGACGAGTCGGTGCCAAAAGAGGGGCTTCCCGGGTCACCTTCGTGACCGCTGCCCACGCTTGGGCGGTCCCGCCACCTCGAGATATCACCGTGAGGTACTTTGGGAGATGAAACTATCTCAGGCTCCTCTTGGTTCTCTACGCCAACTGTCGGGGTTTTAGGGTCACCTGCACGGGGAAGAGTAAAATCGTGCTCACAAGGGGGTATGATGGGCAGGCTTGGGACCGGGCGCATGTCGGGAGACATCCTCGGTGGTATACGAGGCGTCAACTCGTGGTCTGGAGACGCGTGTTGCAGCGGTACATTGTACTTCTTCCCAGTGACCTCGAGACCGGCAATGACTTTAGAAAACTTCGGGCGAGAAGAGGGCTGCTGCCGCCAACACATTTCAATGATTTTGGAGAGCTCCTTCGTCCACGGGTGATTGCTCGGAATGTCCGGTCTTCTGCTCTCCTCTACGGATAGCGGATGACCAGAAGTTAGTGAACGCTGGAAGTTGTATGAGGGCGAACGCACTCAGAACGAGGTGCCTAACAGCCTCATCGTCGAGCAATGGCCAAGGTAAGCTGCCCTTAGTGAGGATCTCAATACAGCACATCGCGAAGGCGTAGACATCCATGGGCGCGAGGAATTCGCTACTACCACCCGCCATCAGCTCTGGCGCCTGCCATCGGAGGGTTCCGTCTGTATGTGGATGGTGGTCAGGATCAAGGGTTGGCACACCCACGACCGGAAACATACGAGGAGGGGATTTTCCACTAATACGCCACACCTCAGACTTCATCTCGCTTTGGCCAAAATCGGAAATGACACAGCGAACCTCGTCATCGACAAGAACATTTGCGGCCTATTAATCGTGTTACTTCAGGATGGCAGGTACTTGATAATACTTTCTTACCTTGAGGTCACCGTGCAACACGTCCCTTTCGTGCAAGTAAGCCATCCCCAATCCCACTTCGTAAATCATCTTCAAGAGGTTGACCTGAGAGTGAGGTTCCACGTTCTTGAGGTACTTGACTAAACTGCCGTGTTTCATATATGGGCTCACGAAGAACCAAGGAGGCTCCCCCGAAGTTGATGAGGCCCCGAAAAGTTCGAGAACGTTCGGGTGCGAAAGAGTTCTCCAAATCTCCACCTCGTGGACGAAGAGTTTGCGCGAGGTGGTCGGAGACAACAGCTTGATCGCGACGGCCCCCCCTCTCCATGTCCCCTTGTACACATCCGAGAAGTAGCCGATCCCGATCTTCTCTTCGCGGTCAACCTCCCATTTCGTGATGGTCCAGGGAGGTAAGGAGAGCTCGGTGCCTTTGCTCATCCTCGTCAAAGCCTCGATCCCGCTCTCCAAAAACTCCCGATCGAGTGTATCTCTCGAAGCTCGAGCTCTGGCGCTGACCGTACTATCCATAGTGAGTTTCTGGCTGTGGGAGCTTCCAGAAACCGGGGACGTGGATAACCCTGTGGGGTCGAGAGATTCGGCCTCTTCGGAAAAGACGTCGACATCCTCGATCATCGCCACCTCGGCGTCTCGCTCCTTGTCGACCTCCCTCTCGAGGGCACGTTGGAGTGTCTTGATAGCCTCCGGCATTTCATGGCGGCTGACTTGGAGGATGTCGATCATCTCAGCATCGCCACCGGACTGCAATGCGGCTTGCATGACCTGTCTCAGATCCGCTGAATCGTGGGCCGAGTCCTGTTCGTTTTGTCGTTCTCGACAGGTTTGGAGGAGGGCCGCGACCTCATCTGGGTTGAGAGAGGTCATGTGGCCTTTAAATGTGAATTCTACAGCTGTGGGTTGGGGGGTGACGGGAGAAATGGTTGTGGATGTGGCAGGTTCGATGGCAATGGCGTGTGGTTGGATTCCCCCTTTGATTGCGGCTATGAGGGCCTCCATTTCTGCTCGCCTCTGTCTGTCTGAGTCCTGGATTTGTCGTAGGATACGAATTTGGATGGAAAGCTGTCCAGAAGAAAACAACTATCAGGACTGACCCGAGCAAGAAATCGGGGGACCTACGCTGAACATGTTAAGGGCACTAGTTAATTCGGCATCGCACTCCTGGATGGCTTGAAGGATGTCATCCCGTTTCAAGTACCGCTTAATGAACGGACGGTTCACTTGTTTCTGCATAAGAGCGTGGACACGGGAAAATGACCTGTTTGGAGTATCGTGAGTAACAGGTTGTAAACTTGGCCTGTGCACGCACTCGACTAATTTTATGATTGGCACTTGCAACTCGAGGCCGACATAGTCCCCCGCTTCCCTGATCTCTTCACGAATGGATAGCAAGATGTCCGCGCAGCGTTCCGTCAGTCGAAGGCACGCTAAACGGTTCGTCTATCATATCACAGATAAGTGGGTAAAAAAAATGGGAAAAGGGAATGAAGTTTACATCAACTTGTTGCAGCGTATCCCATATTTGGAGGAGCGTGGATGCAGCGGGCTCCAGCCCTGGTATGGGGACAAATCCGAGGAAACCTACACCGAGTTGTAATAGTTCGTGGACCACGTCACCCGTTGTACCGAGTACTGAAACCGCAGCCGACGCAACCCGCTAACTCGAGTAAATTGCCAGGAAAACATCGTGAAAAACATGGACCACATACCTGACGGGTGACTGACCACCTCTCCGTCTGTTCCGGGGGGATGGTTTTCTTCCTTTTCGGCGGTTCAACCCATGGCCGAGCGGGAAGTTCACGACCACCCCACCAGCTGACAGCTAGGTCGGGGGCGTGAGAGCCACTCCCCCTGGAAGATGACCTCGCACCATCACGGTGCGGCGAGGGTGACCGGCCGCGTTTGAGAGAATTTGTGTTAACGAATCGCGAGAGTGCCTCTGCCCGCGACGGAGACGGACTGCGCGTGGTGGATCCGGTGGAATCGACGCGTAGACGGTCTTCGATTCCCCCAGTAGCCGGGGAGGAGGACAAGGGAGTGGTCCGCTTTGGAGACGCCGATGGGTTTAAGGGAGATGATGTCTTCGTGGTTGTTGATGATTCTGAGGACGAGTGGTGGGTAAATGGAGGGAGTGATGCGTGATTGATCTTGGGGGAACTCTTTGGAGACGGAGTGGGACTCTTATGGGACGAGGGCATGGTTGGGAGCTGAACGAGTGGGTTAAGTGTGGAACGAAATATTGGATGGTGAGGATTACAAACGCACTCTTGGGTTTTATACTTCCGCTGTGCGGAGGTAAACAAAAAAGTGGGTAATAGGGTGACTCAAGGTCTGAGAGTTGGGATCGTCTACGACGCGCGTAGATTCGGTACCGAGCGGATGGGTATTCGTTCGAGTAGGCGGGGTCGGTATAAGATGGGATTGAAGCTGTGAACTCCCCGCGATGGAGAGTAGATCTGAAGGACCGATCAGAAACGAGGTTCCGCAGCGACGACATGGAAACACGTACCACACGCACGGGTGTGCGGGTTTCGAGATCCAGGTCAGGGTCCAGCCTCTTGCTCAGCTTCTGCGTGCCCGGAATCCCCGAATTAAAGTCTGGTTCTGGTAAAGCGAACGAGTTCCGGGTATGAAATGGTGAAAAATCGAGGTTGAAACTGACAGGGGGCGGTGTGTTGGAGATGGTACAAAGGGGTGCGCAGGTCGGGGTGAGATGTGGCAGGAGGAAGGATCAAAATACTGGTATGTTGGAGCGTGGCGGGACCCGATCGACGGGATCTGCCTCCGTAACACCGGCTTGTTCTTGAGCTGCGTCAGCGGGAGCGCAGACGACACCAATGATCTACTCACTCTCTGATGAGCGCTGCGCTCGCTTTGACCCTAGTAGCCCAAATCGCCCCACCCACGCCTAATGTCCCTCTTTCTTCGGCCCCATACAAGATCAAACGTCTCACGGAGCAGATCCCAAGACTTCGGGTCAACCCTCGATGGGCGGGCATTCGGTTTACTCCAAAGGCACAGCTAAAACAAGGAGAGGACTCGCCATCGCCATTGGAATTACGGGCGAAGTCGGGCTCGGCCATGACATGTTGTCACGTAAGGTGCGCACCTATCCGTCCGGATAACACATTTGTTACCTCGCTTGCTGAATACTGCTGTGGAGAGCACAGAGTCTTTGGGAAAACCATTGCCGGACAGCGTGAAGGAGGTTTCGGCGCTGTCGGTTACTACGAAACCTCATATTGTGCCACGAGCTCGGCGTTTAGGAGTGGGCGACAAACGGAACAAAGCTGACCCAAATGGAAAACGTCTTTCTTTGACCCTCGACACTCAACCCCCCCCCCCGTTTCAGTTTGACGTTGTAGAGCCCCATTCAGCCAAGCCCCTCACACACGGTTCAGCGGGACAACGGATGACTGAATTCGACACATAGACCCCGGTCACGGAGCACGGGCCAACGCCACATGCGCCCGAAGGTGGCGAGGGAACGTCTCGCACAACAGAGCCTCGAATCCCAATACGTCCGGGTGCTCATTGCTCGGTCCTCAGTTAATTTGGTCTCTTGGCGACTCGAGATGAACACTGCGACGTCGAAAGGTGAAGGGTTCAAGCTGGTGTTCTTGCAATCACCCATCAATATTCGATGCGAGTCCCACCACCAAGATGTCAAGCTCCTGTCATCAGCTGCCAGATGCCCCTAACAAAGGCTCCCGGCTCGTAATTCTTCGCCCTAAAATAGGACGGCGTGGTTCTTCGCTTAGACCTCCGGCAGCTGCCCAATAATCTACGCCGATGGAAGCTGGATAGTTCTTAGTCTGGGATGTTCATCCACCACCACGTATGCTCCTTGTCGTACGATAGATATCATAGCTTGTCGCACAGCCTACTAGGTTCTGTGCTTCGGAGAAATAAAAATACAATTGGTATCACGGTCGTTTAGAAATGAGCCTCTCCAAATTATCGAGAACGTGAAGTATTGCGAGGGGCCCTACCCCCAGACTCCGAGATGTATTACACGACGGCCGTAAACCTGATGGAAGGTGTGCAGAAGTGCAGGATTGAAGCGAGGAGATGATCCCAGGCGACGGGCAGGCGATGGGCGGCTTCGTTACATTTCGCGGTGAATTTGACTAGAACCACGATCTGCGCCCTGGCGAGACATATTGCATGTTTTTTGGTTTCGTCGATGGTCTGGAGCCGTGCAACAAAAAGCGATCCACCTTATAGAAAATTTCAAGGGGGTAACCCCTTCAGGCGGGGGCGAGGCAGCGGTAGGATTTGGCCATAGAGCTTTGGCTGGTGGAGGAGAGTGGGCGGTCCCCGGGAGGCAGATATACAGCGTACGAGCCGCTCTGTGTATTTGCTTATCGCCATGAACGCACACGCAACGTGGGGGGTGGCCCTGCCCGAGGCACTGAACCCAGCACGGAGGGCAATCGGGGACAACTTGTTGATATAGACGGCGCCGGTGGAAATTATAGTCGGTGGGATGAGGTGGTTTCCGGCCAGGGCGAACAGTACAGGCGGGAGGTTTGACCGCCCAGGGAACGAGGCATACTGTCAGGGGAATCTCAGCGGAGCGGTGGTGACATAAGGGGGGTTGGCATTCACTTGAGCATTGTACACAATCAGACCCCATCCCTCAAAAACCTGGCTCATCCTTTATCCCGGCGATGAGATAGACAAAGGTGTCCTCTAGCCAAACCTGGCCTGGGCTACTCGCTCCATCCGCTATGGTCTGTTGCCCCTTGACCCAGGCACGAGAAGTTCCCCCGGAGTGGACCACAAGCTCGCCTCCCTTTCACCCTCCTCGCCGGAACATGTGGTGGCGTTGTAAACGAGGCCGGGAGCGAGGACTGCAATTGGGAATCTGGTGTGAAAGTCTCGAGATGTTCGAGGTCGTACTTCAACCGAGCCAATTATCGGTTGAAAAGAGCGGTGGGAGGTCCAAAGGGCTCGACAGGTCTGCCGGATCGTGGCTCAGTGGGTTGATCCACAACATCCTTGACGGCAGTGGGGCTCTTGACGGCTTCGGACCGCGAAATTGTCCTTCCGATAGTTCTAGATAATTTACGCGGTGCAGGGAGTGAATATTTGTTGTAAAGGGGAAAGAAAGGGACCCCAACCTTTCATATGCGTTAAGTTGCCACCTGCAAGGGTCCAGGTATCCAACGACTGTACAAGGGTCCGTTAGTGGAGTCGATTCCGGGTTGTAGACTGGAATTGGGACGTACTCTCGGGGGTCGCGACTACAACGCCAAGCTGCCTTTCCTGTGGGTTGTGCGGGCCCTCCGGAAAGTGTAGTTCCAGGATTTCAAAAGGTAGAATCACAACGCACGGGCTAGTTGGTGTGGATCCAATCGCAAACTTGGTGCAGGGAACCGCTAGCCGGAGCGCATAATGGAGGCCGGCGACCTGTAGTACCGGGTGAGCGCTGCGTCAGGTCGTTGACAAACGATCTACCTTCCGGAGAGTGGCCTTCACCATGTCGTCGGGACAGTCTGAGGAGCCATCCTTGAGTTTGTCAAGGATTGGTTCTCCATCGTCTCCTTTGAGTTGCCAGACGCGCCGCCGTGGAGGATTAACGATGGCGCAGGCTACAAGATATTGCGCGTGCGTGGTGGTCATGGCCGAAGGGGCGGTCTGGTTGTCGCCCGCCGTCGTCGCCGCCGCCCAACACCCGCCCGTTGTTTACGTTTGTTTATTTCCACGACGGAAAAACGTCGGCGCGCCAACTCCGCCGTCCGCGTCATTCCAGAGTGGGCCTGCCTCGTTTCGAAAAGCATCCGCCCAGCTGGACTTCTGTGGAGCCCCACCAGCCCCCGCCGTGGCGGGAGTTATCTTCTCAAGGGGATCGAGGCTTCAAGGGGATTACCGACAACACAGAAAGGGGGCCGGGTGGAAGCGTGGGAATTTCACCGGCGGAACGCCGGAAAGTGGGCGCGTTCGACTCGTGCGCTTGGGTCACCTCATCCCGCTAGAGGGAGCCATTGAGACCCCCAAACAGCCAGTCGATGGTGGGGGGTTCGGGTACATCTGGATGCTCGAGTGTGCTCGGGGGAAGTAGCACGCGATAAACTTAGGGCAAAGCCTGGACGACCCGAGAAAGGTATCAATATTGTCGACGCTGATACATTGTCTGTAGTGACAGTGACCTCCACAGCGATTAACGCATTTATGAGGACTTGACGTTGAAGTTACGAAGAACAACTACCGCCCTTGAGGTGCATGTTTGTGATTCCTCGTCTCGGTCCCCTCTTTGTACCCCGTTCTCGCGAAGCGTCCTCGTGGATGTGACGGTCAATGAACCCTCGATCTGTTGGGGCACGTTCAAGTAGCTAGATTTCGTTCCACCCATCATCTACCCCTTCTGTAGAATACTTGTGCGTGTGACTTCGTATTGTAGTACGCGTGTACAAATTTCGTACAACGAGGCCCAAACACCCAGACCCGCTACTCTGCTCACGCTTGATCCTCGGGATTTACGAAAGTGGCGCGAGAGTGTGACAGTGGACGGCAGACCCAGGCCCCCTGCGAAAGGAGTAAAGGCGGAACAACAACACCAACAGAACGAGGGGAGAGCACCACAAATGAGGGAATCACCTAAGTGAATACAGGTCCCAGCTGTTGGCAGTGGGCGATACAGTCAAACCACTCTTCCCTGTTGATGATGTGGGGGAGCCTTGGTGGTGACCCGTGATACAGAGTCTGAATGAGCTTTGATATAGTAGCCCAGACTCTACTCGAGCCTCGAGGATCTCTGTGGGGCGGACAACTCCAGCGCCGTGACGATGGGTGAGAAACTCCGGGTGGGGCCATTAGAATACGAACTTATCTGGCAGAACAGTGAGCTGATCAGAGAGTCAGGGTCCGTTTGTTTGTAAGAAGGGGGTGGCTCGGATTATCGGTCAGGATACCCACTTTATTCGTTTCCCTGTTGGATCTCCCAACTCCCGGCGCGATTATTGAGGGGGACCAATGAGATCGCAAGCAAGAGCTCCCACGCACGTACCAGAAGATCCACGACGATTGAGTAACAGAAAGACAGCCTGGGAGGTCGGCGGCCTCATGCGAGACCACACTTACAGTCATCCACAATCGTCGACAGTTGCGTAGAACACAATGGCATATGGATGACCCGCAGAGCGCCAAAGAGGTGATTGAAAACCCGATCAGGTGGGAGTCGAATCCCCCATCCACCAACAGCCTGGGCATTTTAGAATGAATCAGGGTAGACCCCCAGTCGAGCCCTACTTTCCTGACACAAGACAAACAAAAGAGAGCGGGGGCCGCCCCTGAGGGAAGGCTGAAAATGCGTCCGCACGACATTGCTGGTGCCTGTCACCGAACTAGAATTCGTTGTATGTGCACGACCGAGATTACTCCTTTTCACGCCGCTAATCCCCACAGGTACCGAAAACGCGCAACACACGAGGGCGCACCAATTGGGTAAGTATCTGTAGAGCGGTGAGTGTACAGTTGGAGGAAATGCACGCATCAGATCTAATCTAGGGGTTTTCTCATTACCGTTTAAGCGCTATGAAGTGTTAGACAATGCCGGCACGTATGTCCGTAATCGAAGACATGCAGGCGCGATACGAGCTGTGAACTTGATGGGCTGACCTAGACTGGTTGACTCAGCAGGCTGGCCTGTGGACCGGACGGGGTTGAATTGAACATTTGAACTCCTACTCACTGGAGGGGTTCCCAGCCGATGAGATAATGAATCATCCGAAGCAGGAGTGGTACCGTAGTCTGGGAGGGCAGCCCCGCGCTTTACCCAACAGAGCGATGATAGTGCTGGACCATGGGGTGCGGTAACACACCCTACACACACAAAAACAGGTTCAGGTTGTGTTTCCTCTGAGATGGGGCGTTGTGCTGAAGTACTGATACATACGTAGTACCTTTCAGCCCCCGTAGGCGACACCTAATGGCAACCTAGAGCCTTTGCGGTCGGCGGCGCGGTGGGGCCCTTGATTCGTGGGGTGACGGCTAGTCTGAGAATAGCGACGATGGCATGCAACGAAAGTTGAACCGGTGACCGGTGGATGTGGGGTCACGAGCACCACGTAGGCAGGAACGGAGGGAAGTTAATAACCAAGTTGCGAGAATGAACAAGGAACACCCTCACAATGGGCACGATCGATGCGCAACTTGGACGGATACCAAGATTTCCGAGAGGACCCTGTACAATACCGTTCCCCCTCCACGCGGTTGGAGGCCCGGGGAGTACAAACACAGAAAAATTCGATGTGAATTGAGTATCCAGTGGGTTGAGGGCGAAAGGATGCTCGTTTTACCTTTTCTTTGGGGAAGATTCGAACCCTGCATTGGAAGAGGGGAAACAAAAGTAATTGACTCGAAGATGCTCGAACCGTTCGTCATCCATTTCCTCCGTCCACTGTGTCGGACGGTGGCACTTCGTCATGGATGCGGCCAACGTGGTGAGGCCGAAGACGCTGGAACGGCCGGATCAAATCATAAACCAGGGCATATGACGTACGAATAACCGACACACCCTCGCAGTCAGAAACGGAACGGAAGCGTGCGTGTGTACGATTTACGCAAAACAACCGAGGTGCTGGAACGGGAAGAAATCTTCTGTATGCCAGTATGCCAAAGGAACGGGGACGTTCATCAGCCCCGACGCGCCGATGGCCCCGACTCCAGTTCAGAAATAGAGAACGCCGGCGGTTCTAGATGCCGGTAGGTCCGGGCGATTAGGGGCAGCAGATTGACCGCTCGCCATCGCGTATTAAAAGCCTCGCAAAGGAGTCTAGTTCCAGGAGGGGCTTCCGATTCCCTCCCAATGACAAGAAGGGAGAAAAGGCTACAACTTCCCAGCCGACGGATATCTGACTTCTATTGCATCACTGCCTGTGGCCTGCAATAAATTCGAAACGTGTCCAGATTTCGAAAGCGAAATGAGCGGCGTCAGCGTCGAGCGTCATCATGATACAAACCACGTACACCCGTCCTTCCCTATCGGAAACCGACATCCGAACGACGTCCGTCTTTCCTGGTTACCTCCACTCCGCTCGGGCGGGAGAAGTTGCCCGGGAAGGCACAAAACGTGTTAGGCGGAGCGAAGCGCACGTCCTGTAGATCGAAGGGAGAAGACGAAGGAATCCGGATGCGAGCGGAGATGGTCTTCCCGGCGATCGAGGATGGGATCGCTCCCAAGCTTACCTTCGCTTCGAATCTCCAAATCCCGAAATCGGCCTTCTCGGAACGAGGATCAACAAACTCGTTTCTACTAACCCGTACCTAGGAATCCCTATCGGCTTTCGGTAGTTGGCATGCCTACATTCGTCTCCTACATTCGATATTAAATCCCAATCGCAATCAACGTTCATAAAACCTGTCTATTTAGGCACCAGGGTGTTAGAAAGGTTTGAGATATGCCATAGTTAAGGAAACGGGGGCCAAGTGGGGTGAGTAGACAAGCTGAGACTACGATCCCGAACTTCGCTATCACCGCCAGGGGGAGGGAGACAACTCGAGTTAGAAGTGACCACGAGGAACGTATACCAAACCATTCAATATTCATAGACACCCTCCATCACACACCTGCCAGATACCCACCAGGTCTCTGTCGTCATTCTTTATCGATTATCGCCAGTCATCCCTCGAGATCTCACGTTTCAGCCACAGCCCAAAATGAAATCGCAGCGCAATAGCAAAACCCATAATACACCAACTTCGCCTGCCAGCCCAAACCCAATCCGTCAAAGGGGGCTGGAGATATCAAGGTGGGTGGGCGGTTCTCGAATTACTGGAAACCTTGGAGATCGCTTCCGTGGCAAAGGTTCGAACGCGTTGCCCTGTGTAAGATTAAACGACGCATGCAAAGCGAGTGCGACCCACCCGGCAGCCTTGAAACAAGAAAGGTTTGCTCTATGGATTCTGTACAATTTCAAAAGATTGGATTACTTGCCAACGCCGGCAGGCCTGTCACCCACCAAGCCATCAAGTCGTAGAGCCATAGGGTTGGGTTAGGGGCAAGAACTAGACTGCGACAGCATAAAGGAATGTGGCACGCTGCACACCACACGATCGAAGGCGGCCCGCAACCGCGGTCATAGGGGGAGGGCGCGAGGGCGAGAGAGACGGAACGGTCCGTTCCATCGTTCGGTAACAAGGCCCCCCCGACCCTCGAAGGCGATTTTACTGTCTGAAGCGCTCGAGTGAAATGGCCCCAGGCGAAGTCAACGGCGCATCCTCCAACAGCTCTGATGGCCGGTGGGTCGTACCTGAGCTGACTGATCCACCGAAGAGTGACAACCAGGGTGGGACCGAGAAAGCGAACAATGATTTGAACCTGGTAGTGAGCGGCAACAGAACCTGAGCCCAGCACCAAACGAAGCCGACCGGTACCCAGTAGAGAGAGAAAGGGCGCGAAGCGAACAACCGACTGATGCATGTGGCGACTCTGGGAAAATCCACAACTGAATAGGGTGAGAGAGTACAACACGTCCGCCGTCTCCAAAGGTGGGGGACTCGATGGTGATGGGTCATGAAGCATGAAGGGCACTATAGTAGTGCCCGGCGACAGAATCGGTGCCCTGTAGACTCGAAATGTCTCGAGATCGCGAAATGACCCCTCGGCAACCACCTGTTCCGGAAAAAGAAGTGGGAATCCTGTGCGTGTCGAGTGGGTTACGCGTGGTACGAGGGCCTCTCGCCCCATGCAACCGTCCTCGCCGCAGGGCACCTAAACCGCGGATTCGGGGCTGCCAGTTTTAGCCCCCCGTTTTGGACCCACGCGCGTCAAGGCCCGAACCATAGCCGGATCACAGGGGGAGGGTTAATTAGACTCCAATACCCATTGCAGAGCCGGCGGTGCGGCCCCCATGGTTTCTAGTGGTCATCCCCGAACATCATCGCGGAGTTCCTCACAACTCCGCCTCGAGCGAGGAGTGGACTGCAGGGATGAGAGCAATGATTCCCTTCACCGACGTCGGCGGCGGTATGGAAGACGGAGCGCAACAATGATGGCCGGGCTGCCACTCTATCTACATCTACCACGGAAAACATACGACGTACGAATGGGAGAATGAGGAGAATCAACGGGGCCGTGATCCGAAGGGTGGAATGGTAGACTCGATAGAACACCGGTGCCGGGGAACCATATGGGCCTGAGGGTGCGTGTGAATGCTTGGCTGGATGGAGGGACGGTCGCGCGGGGCGTGAGAACGTGTAAAGTGAGCAAAGGGTGCGGTGGAGTAGTTATGGGGAGCAGAGTAGGAGTGGGACAACACCCGGGACCAGGAGAGTCAGGCAAGATCAAGCCCCGGAGACCGTGAAGGCCGAGTTGAATGCCTGAGATCTGAAATCTCGGAAACCGCGGCTGGCGGCGATCCGTCATGAAGAATCCGGAATCTCACCACGAAGCCTCGAGATCTCAGGTGCTCTTGAGATATAGTAGCAGAAAGGAAAGGAAAACGAACGGCGAGTTTGACCCGCGGCTGGATCCGGGAGACCATATTCAATTCTCCTCGCTCGGAAGACATACTCATCACCTTGGGTTCGGCCGCCAGTTTCTGGAAAGAAAAAAGATGAATTGGGGCGTCGGGGAACTGGTGATGAGAGAGGGAAGGAAGGGAGGGGGGGAACAGCGGCGGGTAAGGGCGCTGGACTCCCCCACGAGATCCACGCACGACTGACAATCTACCGGTCATCCAACGTCAAACCGCCAAACGGCCTCCTGTAGCACATGCATGATTCTTTGACGCTGCCGGTATGATAAATCGCAGTAAGTGTCGGAGCTGAAACACCACAACTGGGCAACATCAAAGCGTAGCTGAGGAATGTTCCAAAGGCGAGACGCGACAACACTTTGGCGGGCGCCCCGGCTATGTTACCACACAGTCCGGCCGTTCACACAACTCAGTCACCCCACGTAACATATCGACAATGAACTTGGCATTCAATGGGAACGAGACATATCGTACACTTCTGTTACAACGGGGTGGAAAACCTATCAAGAGTATCATAGATCGTCTCGATATACAACCTGCTACAAGAACAAACGAGAGGGAAGAGAAGAGCCTAGTGGCCATTGTCTAATCTTAACCACAAGAGAAAGTCCGCTCGGCACACCTAGAAGTCCATAACGGGGCGGAAAAAATATCTAGTAATAGTAGGGAGATATCAGCCGGCCAAGACAAAGGATGAGGGGAAATTAAAGTGGTATGATGTGTGGCCGCGGAAATAGCCGGCTTCTGCTATAGAGAGGTGCAATAAGGATAATGAAGGGCGGATGGTTCGATTGATGCGCGATCGTTGTTGGTGGGCGAGCAATGAGGAAGGAACGGGTGTGGCCAGGAGGGGTTTTCACCAGAGTAAAGATGGAGCACTGGGGTAGGCCGCAAACCCAGGGTCAGCACTGTGGGATGCTCCCAAAGGCATCGAACCCGCCCATTGTGTCCAGCCCAAAGAACCCGGGACTGTTCCAACCAGCCGCAAGCTCGACGTCAGCCGCATCGTCCTCCATTTTCGTCAAATTGGCATCGTGGTAGAATCCGAACCTCAGGCCATCAGCGGGTGAGGTCGAGGGAGAGATCGAGACAGAGGAGCCAGAGGAAAAGCTGAACATGGACTCGGCAGAGCCGTTGGAAAAATCGGAGTCGGATGTCGTCGGTCGCGATGATGATATGCTAGCAAAAGAGTTGAATGATGTCGACATGTCGAAGGCAGAGCCAGCATCGGGTCGTTGGTGAGCAACCGCCAAGTGATGGGTTATGTCTGATGAGTCGTTGCTCCCAAAAGAGCAGTCCGAGTACATGCACGAATAGAGGAATGGAAGCTGCCTTGGCATGGGATGGGATGTTGCCGTAGACATGTGGAAGCTGAGTTGGGGAGCGGAAGCCCTACGGGTAGGACCAGTCTGACCGGAAGGCATTATCCTCATGTCGGGGTGGTCGGCGAACGAGAGTTTGGGAAGCTGAGCCGACCCCCTGTGGAAAGCCGGTGGTCGCAATTCGCTGAGGCGCAAGTTGTAGAGGGAGGGAGGTCGTGACACTGACGACTGGGGGAGACCACGCTGTTCTCCCCCGACGAGGAGCAAATTAAGGTCCTGGATCTGTTGTAGTTCAGGGAAACCCATATTCGAGGCGAATTCGGTATCCTTCGCATAGGAGAAGGGAGAAGAGGGAGACGATTGGCGGAGAGGGGTGGAACACGGGGAACTGTTTGGGCTCAAGGAGGGGGTGGAGAGGTTTGGCGTCTGTGAAGCACAAATCAGATGGGCAATTGTAGGGGAATCAAGCGGGGTAAGTACATTTATGGGGTCGAGTGAAGGTTTTCCCAAGGGCGTCTCACTCCGGCCATCCGAATCCAAAGACTTCTGAATGCGTTTGAGGCTAGCGTAACGGTTGCGGCAATGGACGGCGGGCCTTCCGTTGAGTTCTGTGTGTCCGTGTGGATAGACGCGGGTCAGACACCGGCGGTCATTGCGCAGCTTGTGAAAGGGAGAGAACTGACCTCGCGAGATAAGGTTCCATCTGCAGCCAACCTTCCTCCACATGTCAAGGAGGATCCTATCCTCCTCCTCGGACCAGGGGGTCTTGGCAATACCTGGGTCGAGTTTCTCCCGGAAACGCTTAGCGGCTTGATCGTCCGTTCGGCCAGGAAGATACTTGGCAACCTTATGCCAACAGTGGCCGTGCTTGCGGATGGCCCTCAAGAGGAGTTCATCCTCCTGGAGCGTCCACCTCCCCTTCCTGAGCGTGGGATTGAGAGAGTGGATCCAGCGCTTGCGACAGGCCTTGTTCGATCGGCCCTCGATGAGTTCGGCGATCTTAATCCAATTGATCTTTTCGCCAGTGGCTGTAACGTGGGCACTGATGAGAGACGTCAAATGGGTGGAGTAAGAGGAGATCAACGGACTGTAGGTGCTGACTGCACTGATGAGGATTTCGTCTTCACGGCCGGTCCACTTGCGTTCTAGGAATGGTCGTTTGTGAGCAATGGGAGGGGGGTTTGGGAGAGGATGAGGGCGGGCAGACCTGGACCCTTTGGCTTCCTCTGGACCGGTGGTTTAGCGTTGGCTACGATAACTGGAGGGCGGGTTGTGGAGGGCATGGTGGCTGGAAAAGAGGAGAGAGGAGATTGAGGGTTATCGACAGAACAGAATGAAATCAGGCGAGCTTATATACAGAACCAGAGAAGGAGGGAGGTCAAACATAATTATTTTATTTTCCAAATTCGAGGAAGGAATGCTTCGATACGTCACAGTGAAGGGGGCGGCAGAAGACAGACCGGCGGGTGCTAATTCCAATCAAAAGCCGATTAATTCGCCGGATTTTTTGGTTTCTTCGGCCGGCCCGTCCGGAGATACTCCCACGGTTTTCATTCCGCGCCGATGCGGGACTGTTGAGATGATGATCTCTGATTCCCTGCCAGTCATCCATCCACCAGACGAATTTGTCGATCTCGCCTGTATTCCATTCCCTTCCCCCCCAAACCTTTTTCTCCCCGCCCCGCCCCAACCCCGCCCCACCTGGAATATTCTGATTCTCCGCCGACCAGTTGTAAATCCTCTTCACCCCCACCTTCCACGATGCCCACCCAGCGCCCACTTGTGCGAGGTTGTCGGACCCCTCGATTAGTTTTGCTTGCTATCACCTCCCTCGTGCCAACCCCGTCCTCTCCTCACCTGTGCCATTGACCCTGGCATATGGCTGCAGTTTTCGTGCGCTCCCGCCCGCCGCCCTTCGTTTAACACCTCGCTCCGACCTGATGTATTGGAGTGGGTGCGGCTTGGATGCCGTTCGTTTGCCACTCCACTGATCGTCCGAGTGCTAAAACGTGGTGTTCGGGACGAGTTTGGGACATTTCCGCGTTGTTTGGAAAACACAACGACCTGCACTTGCTTCTCCACCTCCCACGGATGGAATGGCATCTCGAGCGGACCCGACCCGACCTCCAGCTTGAACAAACCCTCAACCCACACGTGACGCCTCACCCCGAATATGTGGTTATTCTTTCCTGATCGCTCCCTCCCCGGACCCCTCTTCCGCGCCGGCCCAACTATACAGTAGTGGGCTGACACAGATGTCTCTGGCCGTCATTGATTAGTTTTTCAACTCAAACACGCGCCCAGTGGCGGACAGGGGGGCCACACCCCGTTTCGTCAATCCCAGCCTACGCCTCCAATTACAACTCCTACTGACAGGAGGGATTACAACCCAGTAGCTGTGCTTCCGAGGCCACCACGCCTCTTCGGAATCGGGGAATGATTTCCGGCGCTCTCATAATTGGCGCCCACAATGGACCCTTCCTCCGTGCGGGTGACTCTCCCTCTTTGGTCATATCCTCTCGCTGTTTATGGTTTATCTACCGGCGTTCCCGCCCGCTTCATGTTGATAGGATATCCATACACTTCCTGGATGCAACATCGAAATACGCCTGACTCAATTCACTGAACGGCCAAACCCCACAAAGAGATCCCGTCAACTTCCGCGTTCCCGACTCCTGTGACACATTCTAGGCACCCGTTGCTTCGGGTCCATCAGCGAGGGGGAGTTTTGGCCATTCATTCCTGGCCACGGTGCAACAAACAACCCCAGTCACACCCCGTTCTACACCCAAGTCTCTTCTCGCCGCCGAACCTCCCACTCTCCATTGGTACACCTCTACCACCAGACGAGTGTTGGCGACGTGGCGTTGACCCACCTACGTTTGCACCAGATGGTATTACCCTTGGTTACCGGCTTGCGTTGGGTGGAGTTGCGGGTACATCGAGTTCCCGATGCTTTCCTGCGTTTACGCGTAACTCCCGCGTGAGTTGTTCAGATCTGCTGCGGTATCGTTGTATGGTATCTCATGGTGATTTATGGGGCTCAACACAGGATTCAAGTGTATCATCAGGACCCACTCTCTATCTCCCGCACCTACCAAAGGTTACGGACGCCGATGTATCATCGCGAGCGCTAGCACCTTGACTCTGTGCGCCGGTTTTCTGTTCCAGCAGGGTGAGGTAAAGCTTCCCCAAAAGGTACGGGGGTAGTTCTCCTGCGTTTTGTTCCGTTCCGTCTGCCGTCCTGATCGTCACGTACATATGGGTCTACTCGACATGTAACAGCGACGAGCGTGCTAATAGAATTATCGGCATTAGTGATCAACTCGTGTTTTTTGCGTCCGGCATTGGATATCGGAGAGGGGAGTGATCTGCGTTCTGACAGGGTTCTCTAGGGACCATCACAAGCCCTGCGTTCTGCTGTGCACACCGGCTCTATGCGGATAAGTTGCCGCACGTTGATGTACCCGGCGTGCTGTAGCTTGTGGATGTGGAGCACGTCAACCTTCGACCAGCGGTTGTGGCTTATTATAGCTATTTCGCTTTCGTCCGATCGAGACCACAATTGATTATTCAGGGGGCCGTTGGGCTGCCCGGGCCCCCATGGGCCGTATGCATGAGGGCGGATATGTCTCAATTGCGGATGATGGATGGCCACCAATCTGGAAGTTGAGGCGTTTGTCAGGTGTTTGGTGACGCATATGACCGAATCTGCGACGGCGTCACCTCGTTCTGGAGGTCAGTTCAACGAATCCGTGCGGGAGAGGATAGTTTTCAAGACCGGTTGAGTGCCTGGCTGCTCCTCTGCCTTACCCTGCGTAACCTGGGGATTTGCAACAGAACGCCCGCCCACTAACCCGATTCTTACAATTGAGTTTTGGTCGATCGACGTTAGTCGGCACTCCCACACGTCGTACAGACTGAGGATCAACCTCGGCTCTGGTCATGCTGACAAGTCTAATTTACTCGCAGTCTGGTATCTTAGCTTATCCTTATCGTTTCGTATGTCGGCGGGGTTAATGGTGGCAATTGCCGGCGAATGGCGGAGTTGCCTGACCGTCACCCATCACCGAGTTGAGTTCTGGGATGTTGAATAGCAATTGAAGTTCCCGAGCAGTGCGAACAGGACGACTTTGGATTAGGTTATTACAGGTTCCGGCAGAACTCAGGGGCTATTCCTATCCGTCGCGCTTGTTGGATCGTTTTCTCCGTGAATTGTGAACTGTGAAGGTGAATGTTAAGTGCGCGCTCTCAATCTTCTTGAGCTCTGTTTCTTCGGTGTACGGCTTGACCATATCCGGCTTGGCCGAGGTGATACGACACAGCTCTGAGGTGGGGTCTTAGCCATGTTTGCGTTTGGATACCCTCCTTTAACAGCCTCGTCACTATGGTATCATCTCTATCACGACATCGGGCCCTGTGCTTTGTTCGACCATCCACCTTGCGAGTTCTCGCTATCACACTCCTATCGGGGGACGGGGGTGAGCGGTGCATGCTTGAAAAGTGGTTAATGATCCTACCGATGGGTGTCTTTTATCCGTTCTCGTCGGACGGACCACAGTTCATATTGTGATGGGTGGTGGAAATGATACGACATATTTCATTGACCCACTACCCACCCCTGGGCGCTATGGTGTGCTAATCGCTCGCGGAGGGTGCCGGCATAGACGTAACCATTTCCTGAGGTGTGATTAGATAGGTGTTGATTCCGCTGGATAACGAGACAGTGATAGGTGTTTGGGGGATACGTCAAAGCGTGGCGCGTGAGCGTTTGAATGGTGGACAACTATGGATCGAAAAGGGGCTGAAAACGAGGACCCGCGGGATCGGGGAGCTCGGCGGGGGTGACCGAGGGCCGTGGATGAGTGAAAGAGTGAAAGAGTGGCGAACCGGTGGAGTGGCCGATTGTGGGAAATGTCAAGCTGCCCAAACTTACACGGCGACGCTCTGTGTGGCGTTCAATGGGGCCAACTTTGCACTACGCCGTGGGTATGTACGTGCCTCGAACAGTTGGGTCAGATGGTGGGATCCGTCAGGGGCCATTGAAATCGTTGGCACTAACCTGTCACCCTCGAAACTGAAGGGCGTAGGGCATTTGGTCAGCTATGCAGTTTGAGGTGGTTCCTGGTGCTCGACCCGAATCCAAGAAAGATGTGAGTGGCAGATTGGAAAGCTACTGTATTGGTGAGTGCGTAACGCCTCACCGGCACATCCCACGTAGTTAGTACCGGTAAAGCTCAACAACCGGAGCATGAGAGAGGGGACGAGGGACGATCGTCGGTACGGCCAACCACCGCCGCCTGAGTCCGAGCCGACGATGTGCGTCGCGTGGGGAATCAATGGATTTATTCTCGCTTTCCGACTTTATTGATAACGAGGGTGTGTCGGGGCATCGTGACCGGCCGATTATCCGATAAGGGGTGTAACGATGGATGCGAGGTTTGGCGCCGGTGCGCCGTTGAATTGCTTGGCGCCAAGAAGAGCGGTTTGTTGGGTGACAACCAGACGACTGCGGAGGTGTCGACGACCAAGTGGGCGATGTTTCGTTTGATCAACATACGGGGGGTAGAAGGCGGCAGTGGTCGTGAGAAATCCGCAGTCGAGCTCGTCCCCCTGCTGCTGTCCGTCGATCCCACTCCTCATCCTCCTCCCTCCATCGGCCAGCACTCCCATCGACTTGGCCGCCCAAACGTGGCTCGACCGGTTTTCACGACCCCCAATGTTTTTGGACCCCATCTTGCGACGCTCCACCTGTCGAACAGGGGCCTTGTGTACGACATGATTCATTCTCGCTCAACGACGTTTTTACTCTCGCCGTCCAATTCAAGCACCCCTTCGCTCCACGGATTCGCAATCGCCGTTGACGATACGCCGCCGGCTGGTCCATGCCTTCTACCTCGCACTTTTCGAAAATTTCACCATTACCCACCACCCTGCACGATCCAACGATAGTTTCCGCCATTCCACTCCCACACCGCCCGTGTTCCACCACCGCCGATGCGGTGTTCAAGCATCGTCCAGTCTCCGGATGTCACGACGGTCGGATCGTCAGCACGTCCTCGGACTTCAACATGTCCTTCCCTTTGCGCTCTTATCTCACCCCCTTATCTAAGGAGGAACGCAGCAACGCAACGCATGGCGTGTCATACCCATAGTAGTCTCCAACTCCACCCCTAACTAAAGGATCACGAGAGTTTCGATCGGGCACACGTCACCGAGGACAAGAGCGATATCGCGGTCACATTTACCCATGGGATCTTTGGGTGCGTCCGCAACATGTAATTTGGTCAGATGAGTCCAGGTTTTGACGGTATTTCTATAGGTTCCATCCCCAAACCCAGCAGGTTATCTCGCAATCCACGTGTCTTCGCGCCGACTTCTCCGAACCGCATGGGGAAATCCCGACAGATAAGGTTCCGCCCAAAACCGATCGGGGCAAGCGAGGTTTTCAAGAATGGAGAGAAAAGGCCTCGAGTGGCCCCCAGATTGCCCCTGAACTCGCCACATATGCATGGTATTTGAAGGGATGTTGTTATCTCTTCGTCGGCGTCGTTGGTTTCTGTTGGGGTACGACCACTTTGATCGTTCACACTACACCCTCCGACGGCTCCTGATTCTGGCATTTTCCGTTCTACATGTCTAGAGTGGAGCGATCGCCGCGCTGACAGGTGGAGATCCTGACAATCCTTGGGCGCAACCGCTATTGTCCATCCACTGTGAGCGCTGATCTTTCATTTACGTTGCGATTTCGGTTGGAGGCTGTCCGACTAACACGTGCATCATCGATCTGCCACTAGCCAACTCACCGTCGAGGATACTGAGAAACCGGCCGCCCCGCTTGGCACCTACAGCAGTAAAGGTGAATCGCATGGCTGGGTGGGTGGGTTAATCGTTTCCTGTTCGCGTAAGCTCCGGGGAAGGTGTCCGTGGCCGATCCCACGTGCAGCCCGAGAAGATCATCAACGTCATTCCTAGGGGTCGTTTGCTTCGAAACATGATCAAAGTATTGGGGGGCGTCCCGTCACTTACACCTCGCGCAAGGTGCGGGCCCTCCGTATTTGCAATAGGGTCCACGACTGGGCAGCGGTGCGAGCTAACCTCGATGATCCAGGGATCCGGAAGAGTTTGCTAACTTGTGTCCTTGGATCGCCACCTCCACTAAGAGTGTCCGACGAGTAAACTTTACGTGGTGAGGAACCATAATGTGCCCATGTCGATGGCGTACCCCCTTCGTTCTGCATCCGATCGATAATTTCCCAAAACCATTCGCTAATCAATCCATCGAGATCCCACCTCCAACGGTCAGACCACCATCACTTCATCTCCGTTGCACCCCTATCCATTAGGTTGAGTGTTGGACATCTGATACCTCTTAGGGTTGTTTGATGCCTTAACTTGTTTTGCTTGTGGTAACGATCCGCGTCGATTGGGTTCCAAGACTTCTCCCGTGACACTAAAAATGTAGTCTTTCAACGTCTGACTCCCGTTTCCCCGCTTAACTGACGTTCTTCCCCGCGTTCGATAGCACAATGCCCAGCCGGTTTGAAGATCCCTCGCTGATAATACCGCGCAATGTGGTGGCTTCCCTGGGCTTCGTGTCACTCCGACGTGAAATCACGTCCCGTTCTTTGGCTGCACTTGCTGGTTTCCGTACAACGGAGGGGTACACGAAGTGCTTGAGAAAGGGTGGATTGGTTTGAATGTACGTACATTGTTCCATGGTTGGATTCACCCGACGCCGAGTCGGACGCCGTCAGGTCGAAAAGAAGCGCCCGGCTTCCATTCCGGCGACGGCCACGACCCATTATGAGACCGTAAATTGTCCCACATTTTGGAGGGTGCCTCCTGTAGGACGGCGCGCCGTCCACCGCTGACCCCCTCCGCATGTTGTCCGATGCGGCAAAGGGAAGGTGACACTGGTTCATCGGACGAATGAAATTGACTGTACCGCTCCCTTTGTTCTTTACTAAGGTCACCCTCCCGCTTACCTCAAGCGTGCGCCGGGCTCCATGGTTCCGTTGTTTGGGTGAAGATGGTCGGTGTTGGTGGCTCATGGCCTGGGGGTTTACGTTCTGAATTGTGGCCGTTCGCCTCATCCAGATAAATGGGGGGCGATCAACAGGAACGGTGGAATGAAGACGGGAGACGGTTGATTGCTGACTCAATCTTCCAGCTACTCCCCTGCTTGCCCCTTCTCGCGGCGGTCCCCATCGCTTTTGGTGACGATTTAGCGCCGGCACAAACTACCCCGCTCTTCCCCTCCAATCTCCTCCTAGACCCTCGGGGAATGTGGATTTGCCTTCTCGATTTTGGACCCCTCACGACTGGGGTGTGTTCCCCTGTACACACCCTCCCTTCGTGTTCAGGGTCCTCCGTTGTACATTACCTGGGGCAGAGCGTCATCGGAAAGAAGAGGCCGTGAAGTAGTCCGGACTGCATCGCTCTGTGCGCCGGCGAGAAGGTTGATTCTCGGCCCACCACAACCTGTGGGTAACCAGAAGGGTGCGTAACTCAGGTTATGGGCTCCGATTTCAATCTGGTACTTACGTCAATGGACTCGCCTCCCGGATCCACAGAACCCATACAAACTAGCGTGGCCCTACCTAGAACAGCGTGCGTGGCCATCTGCCCTGAGGGGAGCGGAGCTGGCGGGACTGGCGAACCCTAGCACTGCTTGATTGCTATTTACAGTTAGGCTAGGTTCCGCCAGTTAACCACGCGTATACCGATTGAAATATACCGGCGCCCGCAGTTTGTGGGGGCTAGTTTGAATGTAGTAGTCCGGCATTCAGCAAGTCAACGATAATATGGATGATAATGCCGGGTATCTAACGATGTGGCTGGCGGAACCTACACTTCTGGTTGGTGCAGCGATCCTTCTTGTTCCTCCTAGAAGACGAGTTCTTCTGAGGAATGGTAAAGGGAGTGGTGGAGACAACCTGGTTTCTCTGTCCGTGTATCGCAACTATTCAGGTTGTCAGCAGCTCACGATTCCAATAGCTCAGGATTTAGTACCTCAGTACCCTCTCCTGAGGAACCCGAAACCGCCACAACGGCCCATAAGATAGCCTAGCGTGTTCGAACGACCCAAGGGTGTGCTCTGTTAATCCGGAGGGTCCGGTGCCGTACATTAGGAATGACAATGATTGATAGTCCATGAAGGGACCATGGGAGAGTGTCGCCACTCTCCTCTGTTTGTGTAAGTTTTTTCCTATTCGGAGCATAATCGCCGACGTAAGACATACACAGATTACTTGAGATCAAGAAACGTTCAGCGTTCAACCTCCGCCGAGTTAGTATGCCGGTTGTTGAGAGCGCGCACACGGGGGGTGCTTTCCGGCCACCGAAGAGCCAATAGAAGAACTAATCCCGTTCTGGGATGGCTGTCCTGTGTTGACCCCACGGCATCGCGCTGCTCACAACCTGCATACTCCCTCCCGTCACCGAACGTCAATCGACAGCTTTTTTGGTCCCGCGTCCCAAGCGCCATGCTTGATATCTATGGGTCCGCCACCACCGCCCCGGTAGCCTCATTCCCCACCCTTCACCCTCCCCTCCTCGCCTTTGTTCTGGCGTCGTGCATGTAAAGATCCCCGAGGGTCAGGGAGGTATGGTCCAAACTAAAATGACGTGCATTGCCCCGAAAGCGAGAGTCGGTGCCACAATTCTGGGTTTACACCCTCCCATCAGACAATCGACACCTTCGGCTCCCTCCGTCCGCCCTTTTTCTTAGACTTGTTATGTGTTCCTCTTGTCGATGAGTCGGGATGAGGCGTGAGGCACATTTCGAAAGAAGTGTTTTTGGCGCCCTTGTCGGACCGTGGAATGTTTCTGTGGTCGGTGGGGTGGCCTGAGGCAGGCACGTTCACGGAAGGGGTATAGCCTTGTCGGGCACGGCGGTACAAGTTGTGAGTTATTAGACCCGCACCTAGCGCACCGTGTGTATCCGTACTAACATTAATGGCTCGAATGCGGAAGGGATTGAGGTGGTATTCCCCTTCATTCTCTCCAGCAATTGAAAGGGGATTAGTAGACAAGCTGCCAGAAATCTGGTGTCGTAAATTCGCCAACTGGGTAGATAGGTGTGTCACCTATACGGGTGGGTAGCGGACAAGATGTAATCCGAGGAGTGGCGCCACAGGTAGGTTTGTCTTTGGGTCGCAGCGAACCTGAGCAGCACCCGTCCCACCAAAGAGACGTCGGGGGGAACAAAAACCCGGCACGGATTGGGGTGAAGAAAATTTCCAGGAACAGTTTGGCAAAGGGAAAGCGGGGGTCTTCAAAGTGGTGAAGCCAGTTCGGCTGACCAAGGGCGGCCGCCGTTTTACGGCGCCACAACAAAAATGTTGGACGCCGCTGCGTACCGCGGACACTGGACCGCCGCTCTCTTGTTCGGTTATCGGAGGGAACCCTGCGAGAATATCTTGGACACCATGGGAAGTGTGAACTACCTCCGGGTGCGGATCGCGGATACAGAAGGGCTTTTAGGATTTTAGCACGGCGGCCCACTTCATGTAATGAAGACACTTGAGGTCATATAACCGGAAACAAACGTCTACAATTTTCCGGAACATCGTGTATACACACGAGAGAGCGTACACGGTACCTTTGGGCGGTAATGACGCTTTGTGGAACCACGGGACCCCGTTGATCATAACATTGAAAATGGCGTGGGATTTGTGAGACTGTGGGACTCCGCTTGCGGTCCGGGTGAGTGCGACATGGTGTGAAAATCGGTTGATGGATTCGGAGGGACGGGACCTCCATGGTGGCTTCTGTATGTGGATCGAGCGCAAGGGATCAGATCGAGAATGAAGGAGACTGGATGTGGATAGTATGGCGGACGGACGCTTCAGGAGCCCTCATAACGCAGAATGCCAACAGCCCGAATGCTGTGGGGCTCCATTCCGAACCGGGGCGACGCTTGCCTACCCAGGGTTGCTCGGAAGTATTGGTAAACCCTCGCCAATTATTATGTTGACAGAGCACTTACTTGATATTCCAGCGGGCGCGGGGCGGAGCTCCTCTCGCAAATGGATAGGGCAATGATCCTGGCATAGTATGAGTCTACCTGGTGGTCAAACTCCGGCAAGTCGGCCTAGTGAAGTCCTTAGTAGAACCGCGCTACGTCGGATGCTGATACGCAACCTGTTATCCCCACGAAGCCGAAAGAAGGCACCCACCACGAGAACTGAGCAGGTTGGGGTCCCAGGCTCTACATTCCACAATTGCTGCGTCTGACGTGAGCGCCACGCAATGAGCCCACATCTTGCACGGGTATCGGTGCGCGGAACCGAATGGTCTATCTACGGTTAATGAGTTTCTGTGGCGGAACTCGGGATGCTTTTCTCGCGAACCGGGGGCGCCTGGCGGGTAGTCCGGCTTGTGTGGGATTTAGTGATGAAAGTCATTGGCGCGTTTCCGAGGTTCCTGGAGGTGGAATGTTCCTGAAGATGATCGGTGACCGGCGTGACTGGATCTGCCCGGGGGTCAGGCCTTGAGGAACTCCGAGCGACAGCATGGCACCGGGCAGGGTTGCACCACTGGCGTGAACCCTAGCTGTTCTGGTTATGTTTCTCTTCGAAACTTTTATGCCATCGTACCCAGCTGACAAACGGTGGATCACAGGCGGGAACGCGAGTGGACCGAGGTTGGGGGTCGTTCTTCCGAGAATCTTTCTCACCTCACCCAATAACAAATAGAGCACGCTACCCACCCTTAGTTATGCACCTCGATTCTAACTACGGTTTGCCGCTCTGAGTGACGAGCGGGTTCAGGAAGCAACCGAGGGGGAGTAGTGAGGATCCTCACCCCGACGGGGCCCTAGATAAGAGGCCAAACGCAAGGAACATCTGTGTTCCTCGCCGGCGTCGTGACTGCTGAACGCTAAGTGGTCCAGTCGGGAGTTGAGAGTAGAATCTAATTCTGTATCTCCGGTCGAGATTCTACCGTCATCGAGCTTTAGTACGCACATCCGCCCGCTGGGATTGCCAAGGGTTGGTCAATATCTCACTGTGTCATAACGGCGGCCCGCCACGTTCTGCTTCCGAGACCACGGAGCCTGCGGATCCCCCTGACAGGCTGGTCACGTTGGTCACCCGCGGTCATTGATATCGAGATATGAGCGGTAAACGTTCCTCAGCCCGGGGTTTGGTTGATTGATATGTTAAATTTGTGCCTAAGTTCGATCCACCCTCACGGATAGCTTCCCTCCATCTCGCACTCGTCGCCTCCGGGTTTTTTTTTTCTTTCAGTACGACGCGTCAAGTTTGCGCGAACTATCCCACTGAATGCCGCTTCTATCTGTACCCTGGGTATCATCCCAATTTGGGTGTTGGGCCAAAGGGAAGTAAGTTTAAACATGGGGGGGCTCAGCGGGGCCCTCAGTGCTAGTTCATGAATTGGGCCACGGTGTGGGTTCTATGTGGTGTTGTGTGATATGTACGTGCAATATCGGGGCACAAATCTGAAGGAGTATCATGCGACCTTTGGGGTTTTAATTGCTTTGAGTAGGATAGTCCCGACCTTCGCGAACTCCCTTCGGGCGTCAGCTCCAGATTCCGTTTCCACAACTTCGACCAAGCTTTCCAAAGCGGCCTTAGGGTTATCGGTTTCTGGTTCAGTCGACTCAGAAGGCATCAAGCCAAACGAGGCGACATCGAGTCGAACCCAATTGCAATAGCCTATGGGACTCCTAATTGTAGTGAGATATCTTTTGTGAGGTTTAGTGACTGGGAATTTGCCACCGTAAAAGTTGGGGAAGGCGTACTTTGACAAGAGGCGAAACTCACGATCCCCGCGAACCAGGGTTCTACGGAGCATGGTCGAGAGACCTTGACAGTGTAACCCTTGTACTCCACGTTGACAATAGTGATGGAGGTGAGCACTCAGATGAATGACTCTGCGTCGTGTCTTTACAGTCAAGGAATCCGATCCTCCAGTCGGCCACTGAGGATGCCGGGTGCCGTGAAGGGGATGGTCCAAGTTCGATCACCGTTCGTGGTCGGGAATTTGTCCCATGAGGCGAGATCGTATTCGTCGAGGACCCCCTCAGGTTTTGCTGGGGGTGACCCGGAGGGGCTGTACATCAAATTGTTGATATTGATATCGCAATGGTGGATTCCATTAACCCAGTGAGGCGGTGATGACCTGGGGATCGCGTTAATGGGGGTTGTGGTGCCGCAGGGAGGAGAGCATACATGTAAAGCACTACCAAAAGGCATCCCAAGTTGTTCCCCATCTGGGTCATGGATGGGACGCAGACGGTTCATCACGATGAGACGCAAGGCCCGCGTTCCCGTCTGTTCGTCCGGCTGCAAGGTGAGGAAGTCGTTGAAGTACAGATCAGAATCGCGCCCGTACTTGACCCCCGGGACGTGACCGGTTGACCCCTGATGAACTCGTCTGCCTTCCCCAACATTTGAGCGTGCCCAACGACCACCCACTCTGGGATTCGTGACATCTCCGGCCATAAGGTCTTGAGGATCATGTTGCGTGTTTTGAAGATGTCATCGCAGGCTTTCGGTAGCCATCGCGAGTTGGTCCGGAGCCCCTCCATCCACGGTGTTGCTGGAGCCGACTCCATCGGTCTTGGCTTCCTCGGGATTTCCGTCCACCGTAGTCCCAACTACATCGTCTCCCATCTTGTCCTGAGATAGGACGTGCCCCTCCTTTGTGGGTGCATCACTCCCACCCCCCTCGGGATTTGCACCGTTAACGGTTGTCGCTCTGTCCAGGAGGGACCACCCAGAGTGCACTTTGTCCGTTGGTAGGAGTTGGCACCTGCTTCGCCCGTGCCGAGTGAACCGTCCGCATTAATGGGGTGCAACAAAACGGAATACCCCCTGTGGCGAACTCAGAAATCTCCCCCTAATTGACGACGCCTAAGTCTCTAGAGGACGAGGAGCAGAACGAGTACAAGAGGAAGGTGTTCGAAGGGGCTGAACTGTGGATAACCCATTCTCCGCCGATCCAAGAGATCCAAAGAGAGTCGTCTTGACGGGCTGCGTGAGTTGCTCGAACCGCATGCGGGCGTGCTAGATCTCAGCTTTGACGAGTAGGTTAGCACGTGACTAATCCCGACAGTTTCTCCCCCACATACGTCCCGGCTTGGGTTAGAGGTGATTGTTTAGGAGGCCGCCGTTGCCGTTTAACGTCCGTGGTTGGTACCCTAGAGCTGATCCCTGCATCGGTCGCGGACCACTTCTTGCTCCCGCTGGGTATTGAAGTTACGACTGTACAGTTCTTCAGCATTACGCTCGTTGAAAAGCACATGAATCTTACGTGTCTGGGACTGGGAAACATCTAAGGATGTCTCGGGGTTCGGGGTTCGCGACTGGAGGAGTTGCTCATCCAACTGGTTGATGATTGATGGAACCACATCGGTAAAGTCGGCCAGTGTAGGCAAGTTTTCCTTCGCACCCCGTCCCACCCAAACAGCAGAAAGGATCTAATTCCAGCCGATAAATTAGGAAGGGGCCGTATTGGGAACGTTATTCTTGGATCGAACGTTCTTGGGGGGGGCATTTTAGAATGAGTCTTCGGGATCTTGCCAACGAACTGAGACCCTTAAATTTCTCGTGTCCTTGATCTTGCCCTCGTCCAATGGTACAAACGCGATGTGGTTTTGGAACTCGGGCAACCCATCCACCTCTATTTCGTTCGACAAGGCCTCGAGCCCGAGGTCGAGGCGTCTGAAAGTGGCGCATACATGTCACGTTCGGCCCTGGCTGAAGACAATTTGCTGCGCGGCGCGTTCAAAAAGAGTACGGGGGGTTACGATATAGCGGGCAACATAACATACCACTTCTCAAGCCTCTTCCTCATCTCCCTGGAGTTGGCCGCCGGGACCGCCTTCCTCCGTCAGCATCCAAAGTGTTCGTTCAAGACTTACACATCACCAAGAGCGTCCGACGAGTCCCAGCACAGCAGGAGGCAAGAAGGAACCGGACTGTGTCCATCGGGTTACAACGCCGGGGCTCCGCCCCCGTGTCTACAGCAACCGTTGAACGGGATCCTTCCTGGTTAAATGTATTGGTAAACGGATGGCAAACCGGAGACTCTTGCAAACGCACTTTACACTACCAAGGAGCTTGTAGGAACCTGATCCTTTGTCAAGTTGAAGGCAACGGGAGCGGGTCAACAACTGTGCGCGGTCCCGGCGGGGGTGGGGGGTGGTTTGTACGAATGAGAAGTGAACATGGGTGGGATGGAGGGTGGCGCGTACCAGGTAGCTCGCTTTATGGCGAATTGAGCCAATGATGATGAGAGAGAAACGTGGCAATCGCATACGAGCGCTTATATGCATCCCACCACCCACCGAGATTGTAATCTTTGCCACGCGTGTACCACGTCGGCCGGAACGCGTCAGGGTATATCGGGCGGAGGTCGTTGGAAATCTGCGCGCTCCGTTCGTGTTTTTCGCGTCACCCCAGGTCTTCGTCTCGTAGACTGAGTTCACCCCTCACTGACACTGGACTGGCGACACGTACGAACTCCGCTTGTGATTCCATCGTACCGAAATTTGAAACCTCGAATGGTTAAGTGGTCTACCCCGAAGACGTAATCGTGCGTCATGTCAGTAATATAGAAATAGACATTTTCGGAAACCACCGCCTCCTGGGGACAAGTGGCCGAGCGTGAGTCGATCGGCTGGGGCAGAAGAAGAAAAGGGTGAGCCTGAACGGTAAGGGTTAGGCATGACGAACAAAAACACCCACGGCAGGACTCCAAAGTGAGCTGAGGATCGTCCCGAGGGTGGTTTGAGAATCGCTTGTTCAGCGTCTCCCATTCAAACACCGGAACCATGCAACGTTGCAACCCCATCCAGACCTTCAACTCGTTCCATCCCCTACTTCCTCTCATAATTTGGGCCACGGAGAAGTCGCGCGACGGTTTTAGTCAACGGAAACTCGCCCACCGAATGCCGATAATGGGAGGAAAAATTCTTCGCAGCAAAAAGTGGGGCACAATTTCCGAAGCGCTTCCAGGTCTCGTAGAGGCAGTTGCAACCCCGGATCCATTCTGAAATACGCGTGGCCCGCGTTGTGTGTCCTCGGTGATTTGGAGTAGTGCTGCACGCCTGGACCTTATCGTGAGGGTTCGATCGACCCGGAGAAATAGAACGACAATCCGATGTCCGACCTCCCTGGCCATGCTGTGAACGCCGGAAGTGATGTAGGATAGAGAAATCTCCCAGGATAATGGCGTCGCATACCGTCGGTGGGATACCGAAACGAGCCCCTCCCGGTGTTCATGCACGTAGTGGAGATGAGCGTGATCGCGGACGGGGACAGGCTTGTCACCAGTTTCCGGGTTGTTCCAATGTCGGGGAGTTATCGGTGCAGGCGTTTGGGACATCCATACGAGGAGATTCCGGCTACCAGTATGTCGAGGTGGGGGTGGATACCAAGGACGGTGGGGGATGTGAACGACAGGAATCTTGGTGCTGACGATGACTGTAGTGTTTGACCATTGACCCTCCAGGGTGTCGGGGGCACCGGTTCAAATTGCGACGAGTGAGGCAAGTGACGTCGGGAGGCTCGCGTACAGAAGACCTGAGGTTGCGGCGGTATCGGTGAGGGGGGGGGGACCATTCCACGCTGGGAGGAGTGGTGGGGTCTACATCGGAAGCGATCATTCGGTTGAGGCTGAGGAGGGCCGTTCGGAGGTGGGTTTCCAACCGTTCGCGGGGATCTGGCTCAAGGTTCAACTGGACATCGGTGGCAAGGGCGGAACTGACCGCAGAGAACAGACCGGGATGAGAATGTGGTCAATATCATACAATGATAAAAGAGAGGACAAAACCCACAAAAATCAAGGTGGTGTTGAGATTCCCTGCTTGGATTCGGTGTCGTACTCCACCGTCCCCGCTCACATACGCTGTGGAAATCGAGCCGAGGGTAGTTCTTGATTGGTTGGGGGCAAGTGCATTCGGTGGGCCCCTTGGATTCCATCCGGAGTCAGCTCGTTGGTCATTGTAATTGATCCTGCATGAAGGATCTAAACGCACGTCCAGGTCGCCAGGTCCTCATGAACACCCCCCCCATCGCACGGCGGGTCCAGCGCCTCTGGGTCCAGGGCTCTGGGTGGTGGTAGAGGTTCAACGTCCAATGTCCACTTGGGTACTGGTTTTTGTGTGATTGCTCTTGGATTGCTCCCTTGCGGGTGACCCTCCCTCTCCATAACACACCCAAGATCTATGCACAAACGTATCGTGCATTATTTATACGATTTCTACTGTGCTGAGTTTACCCGAGACGAGAAAATCCAAACAGGAATAACATCATCAGTGCGTCATCAAACACGAGGCGACTGTGAGGCGGTTCATTGTTTCCAAGTCAGGCAGGTCCACACTTCTTTCGGTTATCTCCACGACGGCGACGACGACGGTCGACGAAAACGAAACACGATGAGCCCCATGTGGTCCGGGAAGAGCGCGTCGGTCGAGGCGGCGATGAAGAACATGCTCGCTGCCGCAACCCAGCAAATCCTCGATCAGTGGGATCCGTTCGACGACGAGGACTGTGAGAGGAGGGACCGCAGTCAGCAGGAGCTGGACGAGTAAAAATGTTTCGCCTGTCCCCTCCTCTTTCCTTCCTTTTCATCTCTTCCTCTTCTTTACAGTCTCGACAGGGGAGGAGATCCGCTATTGGAAGACGACGGTCCACCCCCAAGGACGAAAATACCAAAACACAAAGCTGACAAGAAAGCGGCCAAAATTCTTCACGAAAGGGTCATAGTCCGTCCAATCCACACGATTCTGACCCTTTCCTCGATTCTCACGCGTCTTTTCGCTCTAGTACTACAGGACGGAGAGTGACCGGAAGCGACGAACCGCCGGTCGACGGAACAACAATGGATACGCAAACACCGGGGCCGTCGATGGATACATGCAAGGTCACCCCTCCCGACAGATTGACGCGCCTCCGCGTTCACCCACAGAAGATTCCCAAAATCCACATCTCCCTCCACTCCAGCCACCGAGAAAGCGAGGATTCTCCCTTGGAGGTCTCTTCAGATCCAGCAAAAAGAAGCCCGTTTCACCACCCTCACCGGTCATACCTCACGACAATGAAGGTTCCCTAGACTCATACGAGGAACGGCATTCCAGACAAGCCCCCTTGCCTCCCCCCCCAGACGTTCACCACCCCCCATACCACCAAGAACCTGCCTCCCCTACGAAGTTGGTCAGAAGGCACGGAAGCACATCCAGTCGGACGGGGGGGTACGGTAACCACCCACCACCACAAATGCAACCCAGAGTGTCCTCGAGGGACGGCGGTGACCCCGATCGCTTGCACAGGTCTTCCTCTAACCGTCATCGAGAACGTGACCGGGACCGGGACAGGGACAGGGACAGGAACCGTGATCGCGATAGAGGGGTGGACCCGCCCCGTGGCAGCGGACGACACGACAGATCCTACTCGTACGACGAACGTCGATATCCCCCTACGTCACGTCGCGACCTTGGAAATCCAGATAAATACGGGTCCAGTCGTCAGCGCGAAGGCTCACGCGAGCGAGAACGCTCCTCGAGACACAGAGATGACGAATACCGTCAAGGATCTTCCTCTCACCGACATCGATCGTCCCGCGGGAAGCACAACGGCGATGAAGATGAGGATTCGGAAGAGCGCAGGAGACGCCGACGTGAGAGGCGGGATCGCGAAAAGGATAGGGATCGCGAGAGGAAGAAACACGACGATCCGCGAGAGAAACCGCAGAGCCCTCACGACCTGGAAGGAAGCCACGGAGGCGATGGCGGAGGAGACTACCATGACGCCCCAAGTCACGAAAGCGAGCACAGACCTAGGGATGACCCAGACGCGTTGTCAGTTTCGGATCATATTGTGAGCCCACCGCTTATCCCGTCCCGGGCAACGACTGATCATAACACGTATAGAACGGCGGCCTTCATGTCACTGGTTGATTCCAGTGACGACGACGACCCTCCAATTTCTTCACGCCCTTCGTATCGCGCTTCGCGGTCCTATTTTCCTACATCTCCATCCTGCTTTGCCGTTCACCTCCTCCTCATATATCCCTCAGATCCCGTCTCCTGATCGGAACCCCCCAACCCCACGATCCCTCCCACTTGGCCAACTATTCCCAGTTTATCGTTACCCCGCGCTCACTCGCGTTCTACACGTGTGATCCAATCTGTTTTGTATCTGTTCTCTGCACGTATCACATACACGTTTCCCCGCTCTCTCTCGCCGTTGGTTCCTTTTTTCCTGAATTCTTTTGCAATGCTCATATATGTACCCTTCTATGTATGCTCCCTATCCTCCTCATCCTTGCGGGATGTTATCATTTTTTCGTCACCCTGATTAACTCTTAGGGTATTGGGAACATCGTGCCTTCCCACTTACATCCCAAACACACACTGGTTCGGAACCACAAATACTGTTCATATCGGTCACGTAATGGTTACATAGTTAAGTGGGCAGAGATACATGGTAGTTCGAGAAAGGGTTTGCCAAAGATCGCACAAGTGGTTAATTGGAAGGGTGGTCCTCGTGTTTCTTCTCGCTCTTGACCTCACCGGGGATGTTGTCCACCTACGAAGCCATAAACTCGGGTTACTAGACGGTGAGTAGAACTGGGTGCTTACCAAGTCGAGATCGTTCAGTGCTTCCCCGATGATCTGGATGCTCTTCTGGAGATCGGCTTCTTCGATGACCAGTGGAGGAGCAAAGCGGATTCTAGACGGAGAAAGCGTGTCAAGGAGGTCTCTCCGAGAGGTGTACACCTGAAATCGTACATGTTGACGTGGGTGGGCTTCGCGAGCACACCCTTGCTCTTCAACAAAAGGCAGAACTGCCAGGCAGTCCTGCCCCGCTTGCTCATCGACTCGTCGATAACCACCGCGTTCAACAGCCCACGTCCTCTGACCTCCTTAACGAGAGGAGAGTTGAATGCACGAATCCCGGAACGGAACTTCTCCCCGAGGTCCTCCGCGCGCTCGGACAGACACTCGTCGATGAGAATGTCGAGAGCGGTGGTGGCGATGGCGCATCCCAACGGGTTTCTGTGGGGGATTAGAAAATGGAGATTGATGCACGGGAAAGGTCTCTTACCCCCCATACGTGCTTCCGTGTTCTCCAGGCTTGATGCAGAGCATGACCTCCTTGTCAGCCAAGACGGCAGACACGGGGTACACTGAAAAAAAAATGTTCGAGGGATACGTCAAACAACGGCAATCGCTACTTACTGCCACCAGCGAGAGCCTTTCCGAGTAAAACGACGTCCGCGCGAATGTTCTCGTGGTAACTGGCAAGCAATTTACCTGTTCTGCACAGTCCCTGTGTCAAAAGTTTCTTAACTCTAGTTCCGCGATGGCAGTGGAAGAGCTTACGGTCTGTATTTCGTCGCAGATCAATAGCACTTTATACTTTGTACACAACTCCCGAACCTTCTGAAAATATCCAGCCGGGGGTACTATGATTCTAGAAGGAGGTAAGATTAGGAGGACCGATACACGATTCGTATGAAACGGTTCCGTACCCAGCTTCACCCTGAATTGGCTCAACCAAGAACGCAGCGGTGTTCGTTCCGTGAATTTCCAAGGCCTTCTCAAGGTCTTCGATCACACCGTATCGAATCATCCTCTCGTTCGAATCCGCGTCTGAAAACGTAGGCCCAACGCCTGGAAGATACGGCCCAAACCCGAGTCGACTGTCAGGATCTGTGCTCATGCTAGGGGGATGATAAATGTAATCAGTGGTGGGGTATCGGCGTGGCCTACAGAAAATCATGTACCTAATGATTCCGAGCGTCCGTCCATGGAAGTTGCCCTCAACGCTGAACACGATGGCCTTCCCTTCCTCGACGCCCTTTTTCTCATAGGCCCACTTACGGGAGAGCTTGATGGCCGTCTCGACAGCCTCGGCACCAGTGTTCATGGGGAGCACCATGTCATATTTGAAGAGGGAGGTTATCTTCTGGGCGAAAGGCCCGAACCCCGAGTTATAAAATGCCCTTGATGAGAGGGTCAGCTTGGACACCTGGTCCACCAAGGCTTTCACCAGCCGCGGGTGACAATGACCCTGGCGGTTTTCCGTTAGTTAAAATCGCCGTCGAATTGTGTATCTGCTCTGAACTGACTTGGTTGACGGCACTGCGTGCGAGTGCTTCGTGAGCTAGGGCGTTAAGATAAGTGGTTAGGTTTGTACTCACGAGTACGCCGAGAGCATGTCGATGTATTCCTTGCCTTCTGGGTCCCACACCCTAACAACGGACATTGGGAATCAGCTCCCACCAACTTCGGCACCAGATCGCTCATGGGTGCGGTTCGTAAACTTACTTTGCTCCTTTTGCCGTATCAAAAACCACCGGAAGAGGGTGGTAGCTACGTTCCGATTTTAACGAGAACCGCGTTGGAGAGTAAAATGAGAATATCTCACTTGTGTGCCCCATACTGATGCTCGAGGTCGATGATGTTGGCCGAGGTGAGTTTCGGCTTCGGGGAGGATCTGGTCGGAGCGGCAGCGACCGGTGCCATTTCTCTCGAGACGGTAGGGTGGTGGAGGTAACGAAGAGAGTGGGAGAGTTTAGATCCGGTGGGGCTCCCCACATTCCAAGTGGAGATTTGCTCTTTGACCCGAACCCGATTGGCCACCGACGGATCATCTGACCAACCCGCTTTCCGTCCATCTCCCGACCAAACCCTTGGTCGATGGAGACGACAACGCGGGTCCTCCTGTTCCATTCTACATCAGTTGCTGGATCAGCTCAACGGGCTAAAATCCCTCAGAGGGCGGGACCCAATCGGGGACGACAGGCTGATTGTTGAGCTTATTCTAGGTAAGTATAATCACGGTCATCCCTCGGACAAAGCGGTCCTGGAGAACGAAGTTCATTGATAGTAGTCGAATTCGGGGTCGTTGCAATGGTGTAGGCCGATTTATACCAAGGCGGCTATCCGTTCATAAGGAAAACACCAAATGGATATGAACACAATACAGATCCTCAAGTGTGGCATTGGACTCGGGAATTGTGTCTAATCGCGTTTCTAAGCATCAGTTAGCATCCCACGCAACACGCAAGCACGCAGTGCGCGCCGTTACTCCCAGGGAAAATGCCCAGCACGATGACTCGCCTGAGTCCATCCAACCGAGTATCACTGAGGGTAGGAACTACCTAGCCGCAAAACCGGGTGGGAACTCAACCACGTTCCCAGTTGGGGGGTACGAATGTACCTGGGATCCTCGGGAGCACCTTTTAGCATCCAGATGCTCGGGGGGCGTGGTGTCTTTGTCCCGTTGTAGTCGCGATGGCGTCGCGGACCGGCCGGCCGCGGGGGCGATATTCGACACCGAAAGTAATGGGTTGGCGTTTGCGTCGAACGTTCATTCTCACTCCATCGTGGACGACAGCGGGTTCAGGGTTCGGGCCCTCGGGGCTTGCCGCTGCTGCTCGTCCCACGCTTACGTGACCGGAAAGTGCATCATAGTCAGCCTCATGTGGTCTAGTATGTAGGGTCGTAGCATCGGGAAGATGTGAGAGAGCGATGAAGAGGAAGGAAAAAGAGAGAAGAATAGAAACGTTCATTTCGTCCGGATTAAATGCTAGCCGGCATCCGATTATGTAAGCACCACGTTAAACAATTCGCGCATCTTTAATCGCATTTGCGACTACATGGAAGTGAGGGGAGAGGGTTGCCATTCGAGGCCCAGCAGCCAAGGCCAAGATCGGTCTCTTGAGAATAATCATCGCCCGAGTGGTGCTGGTGTATATGTGCAAAGTTGGCGTGTGGCGACAGGATTTTCTACTAGGTGCCGACACGGACCACGATCCGCCCCACTGAGAGGAACGAGTACATCAGAACACCCTCCGGTACATTGATGGGTGGGATTAGAGGAGTCTGACCTCCACCTTCGTCCACCACAATACGTGGTCTAATCTCGGCCAATACGAACGAGATGTCTCCCACGCCTCCCACCTGCCTGAAGGTGAGACACTGAGAGGGCCAAGAGGTTCATTATGTTTGCATGACCTACCGCACGAATACCCGCCAGGTCTTTGTGGTGTATCAATACGGACGTAGCGTTGGAGTTCTGTTACCAGAAGTGAGCGCCCAGCGGCCGCGGGTACAGAGAGAAAAGGGTCACCTGGAATATATAGTCCGAAACGGCGTCGAACTCGTCGGGCCCCTCGTCCTGGAGTGAAGAATCAGAGCAGAAACTAAGAGTCATGATGGCTCATACATCGGGCCCGTCGTAAGTGTCGATATGTGGGTCAAGGGAAGCATCCTCAGTGGTTGGCTCCCCTGCTCCATTGCTGCTCATAAAGTCACCCTCACGATCGGGGGCTCGGCCTTGTCGGGACATTCGCTCCGGTGTTTAACGGCGTGGGCGAAAAAGAGAGGGGAAAACTGCGGGTAATATTCGAGGTGGATACTGCACTTTATATACTGCGACGTAGGTGGTCATGTGAGGGGTACGCAACAATAAGACAAAGAGTAATCTTAAACATGGTCGTGTGCGATGTGGTTTCCCATGCAGGCGACCGACCGTGGGGCCTTCCCACGGCGTAGGATTTCCAATAGTGTCGTCGTAGCTGCCCCCCGAACCGACATCGTGTGGACCCGCGGATGCCAGATTATCCGAGGAAAATACACCCCTTGTGCATGGTGTAATCCCGGACGAAGGTGGACTGGCTGTAATTATCAGAAACCGTTCCTGTGCTTATTGGTTCCGAGGAAGGATGTTAGGCTTGTGCCAACGATGAGGGATGGGCTTCTGCTGCCCGCCGTCGGTATGGGTTAAGCCTCTGGCTCGTCACGTCCCCCAAAGAGAGGCGGAAGCTGAAGCGACCATCGGAACAGACAGTGACCTCAGTTTCAAGGGAAGCCCCGCCATTTAGTAAGTAGGCCACCATCGCAAAATCTTTGGTCATATCGAAACCGGGTGCGAGAACGGGCTTGGTAACGCCGCCGCCATACTACTGCTTGTGGCGGGCGGGTGTGACCCAAGACCTACAGTGTTTTTTTGTATTGTTTGTACGCACGCCGCTTCACAGAGTCTTCTACGTACGCCTCGTGTCTCGTCACCAGCGCCCCGCCACGTTTTTCGGTGAGCACTTGGGAGAAATAGGCGCCGGGTTTCTGTAACCTGGCAGAGGTTTGAGAAATTAGAGATGGTCCGGGGAATATAAACCGGCTCCAGTTTCTCGGACCACGTCCGGGTGAAGGCAGTGGGATCGCCGGGGCTGGCAGAATTCAGAGGTTCCAACATCAAACCCTTCGAATGTGATACGAACACTACCATGGAGCGCCACTGTAATAAAGGAGAGACATCTGCCTGTGAAATGGTACTGTCTCCACGCGTCAGGAGGAGGGGATTACAATAGGTGTCGAATACTCACTCCTTGTGCATCTGCCATCCTGGTCGGGGTTCGTACGGAAGTAAACGGAAGGGGGGGGAACCGGAGGTGGCAGGAAATCGAATGGGCTCGGGCCCCGAGGGGTATCCTACGGTCTCATGGCTGGCAGCACCACCAAGCGGTGGCCGCCTACACGTTCAGTACACACAACGCCCGCATGTACAAGGTGTCTGTCAGGCCCCAGCTAATTGAAAAGCAGGGCGGGGGCCGTCCTAAATGTCCACCAACTGGCAGTAAGACAACGAATACAAGCGTATGAATGGATCGACGCGCCCCAGACCGAAAGGTAGACCAAAAAAAGGGGGTCGTGCATTGGGGCGAATGTCCACTGCTTGGGAGGGGGGTTTCCTGTGGCGGGTATGGGAAGATTCACTGCAACTGCGGGTTCTTACTTTCTCACGGTTTACTTACGATCCATGACCAGTGGTCCTACTCCCCGACCCCCACCATTCCCGGGCGTCCTGGAGGGTGGCGCTCACCGAACCAGAAAAGCGCGATCAAGAACCGTCGCTCCCCATAGGGAAAAGGCGAATTTCCCACTGCTGTAGGATCCGTCCACCCTCGTCAAAGGTCCCCCCTTCCCGTGCAATCAACCCCACCTCCGGATGCGGCGAAGACCAAGGACGAACGAGGTTACCCTTACGATATGTTATTCGGACGTGAGTCCCGCCCATTCCGTAGGTTTTTATCGTCCTGTGACGACGCTCTCGGCCTAACGGCCTACGGTTGTCAGCGTCGTTGGTGTGCTGATCGCAACGGGTGGGGAGTGGAATTCGGTACCCATCCCCAGCGCCAGACGGGGCGCTCGGAAACTTCGGTCAAGGGAACCAACGGCAGGGTTAACGAAACCGCCCAATGAGCGGGATGGACTTTCTTCAAGCTCCGAAATTGGTGTGGCGAGTAAATTGCCCCGGCACTGAACGTAACATCTCACAGTGGTCATAGGAACGACGCCGACAGACGATGTTCGGCGTAGGTGCAAACCACAAGCCTGTACCCCACCCCACCGTGGTGGAAAAATAACTCTCAATTGCAACGAGGACGCACCCTCTCCCGGGAAGTTTTCGAAGTTCTCATTTAGCCTCGGGATGGCCAAGTCTTGGGCAGAATTCAAGTATTCAATGGAGATGTCACTAGGTGGTCCCATATATTGGGAGGAATTCACGGTTCCATTGACCCCCGGGGCAGACTTCGATGATTCCTGGGATCACCCATCGCATTTGTTACATTTTGCTCGAGCTTCGTCGACCAAGGCATCCACGGCCCTACGTTACCTCGGTACCTACGGCAGTATCTTTCCTCCCTCCCAGGATTGCATCCCCGACGTTCACGAAAACACAAAATCATTTGTCGGAGATCGTCCCCGCACTCGTCCCCAGTCCCGGTATCGGGCTGGTAGTCTTCGGCGGCTGTTGGGCGATGGCCGATCCGTGCCTCTGCTCCCGCAACGACTGAAACCCCTTACGCTGGGCTCAGCAGCTCCAACCACTTGGATCCCTACACGGTATGCACACGACCACACCAAAAGTTATGAACTGAGACAGAGTCTTGGACAGGACACGACGAGTACACTTCTTACAAGCCGTGCTCCCGTTGCCTCCCGAGCTCAGAGATTTCGCTGCCGTGCCTCCAAAGCGGTTCCCACTTCATGGCTTCCCTACCCTCATTCCCGTTCACCAATGTCGTGGGTCACTTTCCCGACACTCACGGCAGACCTGTCGGTCGCTCAGGTTTTCGATATAGATACCACCGTCCGACGCGCCTGGAACATCAGAATGACCTTTCTGCTGTACGGGCTCACGTTGCCCGGAAAGTCGAAGGTGGCGGGAAGCTCGAGGGCACGCAGCCGGGCGAGTTTATTCCAATTGGTGCAGATCTCTCTGCCAATTTCGCCAATAGCGCCTCTCACCCTCCCACCCTAGGGCCCCGGGTTATGAAGAGGTTTGAGGACTCCACGAGCTACAGCGCTCACCCCGACAACTCCTCCGATCCCAAGGTTGGTTCGTAGTTTGATCTTCTCCCTTGCATCGACCGTAACGTTTGAATGAGCGTTCGTTGAATAGGTCATCAACAAAGCCCGTAAAAAGCACATAATCGCCCCGAACATTTTTCCAAGCCTCTAGAGCTCTATCTATTGTGTCGGCGAACCCTTTTTTTTTCTTCTTTTTTTCAAAAAAGAAAAAAAACCTGCTGATCGTCGAAGACGTCCACGCAGATATTCGAAAATAAATAGGTGGCCGGACAACACTTTGGGAGCTCGCTTCTCTTATTGCACCGAGGTGCCGATATTTCCGGTTACAGATTTCACGCCAACTCACCAGGAAACCCTGCTTTTTCACGCTTGACCGAACGCAAACCTCGGATTTAGTCTCGGGGAGTAGGCCCGTCATGGCTCTTAAACGCGCCTCCTGTTGTCCGATGCGTGTGGGGCATCAACTATCTAATTCGGGAGGTTGTTCCTAACATGTGGAGCTCGCTTCTGCAGGAGTTCAAGCTGGGAGGGATCGGAAAAAGCAAGAGTGCCGCCCGTGACCCCCTGATACCGTCGCCTGTTGGGACGAGAGATGGGGAGCACACTGAACGCTTGTTCGGATCTACCCGCAATGTCGGCCTTGGTACTGGCACTCCCGGTCCAGCAGTTTTTAATTGACCATCGTCTCGTAACAAAGCAGAAGGGCCGAGTTGGGGAGAAGGAGAAAGGGGCTCGCCCATACAGACCCTCATCTAATTATGTTCCGGTGCCTGCCTTACGGAACCTGCCCTCGGCACGAATATACCGTCCTCCAGTCGGTCTTTGCGGTTCCTGACCACCACGGAAACATTCCCACCGCTAGGTCACGCTCCGAGGAGCCCGACTCCACGATGCTTAATCGTGTTGTCATCTCAGGGACCTGCTCTGAGATCGGTAGCATCACGGTTCCGCTGGTTGTAAACGGTGTTTCACTCCATCGACCGGAATCACCTATTCTCACAACAACCCGTTTCCGTATTAACATCGGACCTGTGGGGGCTGATGGACGATCCCAGGGTCATGCACTAGACGAGGGTTGGGGTATTCACCCCGTCTTGACGAGTGCACCGTACATTCAATCCCTTGGTGTATCTATACTATTACCCCCCTGGCGAATCCATTTTCTGAGCTTCGAAAGGAGATCATATCTACGCAAACGTATTCTCCTTCTGGCCCTTGACCGCCCAATGTCACAATACTTGAGCCTCATCGGTGTCTCACACTCCGGAGCCCACACTGACAAAACCGCGCGCCGACCAACGGGCTACGTTCGACATTACTGATTGTGTTGATGGAAACTCTGGGGATCGGAGGGGCTGGACCCGTCGGGGAAACCCCGGTGACTCCAGAACGCCTGGATATGCGAATGGAACCCCTCGGGCTCGGTTTGCGGTATAGAGTGCTGAGTATCGCGCAATGGAGGTGACGAAAAGGGACGGCCGACATCCAGAAGAGGGAGAGGTGAAACGTGGCGCATTTCGTCGAGGAAGGTGAACTTTCACGAGACGGGGTTGAGCGGGTCTCTTCAACTAAAAATTGGTCCCCTGAATGAAGAATGAATAATGGAAAAAGTCTGAGTGAGGAAGATTGAATGGCTATTTCTCGTGCGTTTGTTGGGGCGGACCAACTCGCCACACACTCGTTTGAGCTTATCGGTATTTTCATCTGGGATTTTCTTCGAATTCCCATCTTTCGGGCCGACCCGTAGGACATGCCCCGTCCCTCCTTTCCCCAGTTTCATCGTGTCCATAGAGTTGAGGACAACAGGGATTTTCTGGGCCTGATCAGCTGAACCGGTGACCGAATCCCGTAGAGGATGATCCACGCGAGGCCTCAAACTCTCAAGGATTCGGGCCACGTTGTCGGGGGTTAGAGATTGAATCATGGGTCTGTCGCTCCTCCCACGTCGGTGGCAGAAGGTATGCTCACCAACGACATAACTCCAAGAGTAAAATGAAGCCTCCCGGAGATGTCAGGACCGACTTGTCGTGCCTCGAAATAGGTGTATCAGTTTCGCTTAGCAGGGGCTGTCCCCACGAGCCCGCGCAACCCGGAACCGTGGCCACGGCGGATTAAACCCCATCAATAAGGTGGGAAGTTGTTGGAATAATCCGCTCACAATTGAAAGCACTATAACTGTGTATTATGGGGCGGAAAAATTAAAGTGGACAGGGTCCGCTGGGTTGGCGCTTTGTTCCTCATTGTGCCCGCGGACGGCCGCCTTGGATATTTCCTTCCCGCCTCTCGCCCCGCGTAAGTACATACAGCAGGAGGAACCGGTCGAGGAATCAAAGGGTTTAAGCGCTGAGCCCCGCCGATTCGAAGGCGGGGTCTGCCGATCCCGATCGACTCGTCGGTAACCCTAACATAGGACAAACACGAACAAATATTGAAACATGCATTATTTCCCGACAAGGTCACGGCTTGGTTTATTAGAGACGAGGCAGTGAAGGTACAGGTGGTATATACCTATTTCACGAGTCGGTCTAATGACTAGCAACAAATTCTGCCTTTTCCAA
>Ga0307509_10001003_pt1 | contig 48532 bp, 41 predicted proteins | sample 10_EM_MG_FD_202245 | JGI IMG/M metagenome (GOLD analysis project Ga0307509, IMG submission 202245) | Populus trichocarpa ectomycorrhiza microbial communities from riparian zone in the Pacific Northwest, United States - 10_EM | ecosystem: Host-associated > Plants > Roots > Unclassified | place... | reverse complement strand
AGACGGTGCTGATGTTCGTGATCATGGCGCTGGTCGTGATCGTCGGCACCGCGCTCGACTTCGCGCCGACGCTGATGATCCTGACGCCGGTGCTGATGCCGGTGATCAAGGAGGCCGGCATCGACCCAGTCTATTTCGGCGTGCTGTTCATCATGAACAACGCGATCGGCCTGATCACGCCGCCGGTGGGCATCGTGCTCAACGTGATCTGCGGCGTCTCGAAGATTTCGATGAAGGACCTGATGAAAGGTCTGTGGCCCTTCCTGTGGGCCGAACTGATCGTGCTGTTCCTGCTGGTGCTGTTCCCGTCGCTCGTGATGGTGCCGCTCAAGTGGTTCAGCTGAGAGTGAGACAACCCGGAGACAACGACATGACGCTTTTGAAGACCACGCTGACCGCCCTCGCATGCCTCGCGCTCGGCACCGCCCACGCGCAATTCCAGGAGCGCAACTTCCGCGTCTCCAACGGCGTCAGCAAGGATCACCCGATGGGCAACGGGCTGGCGAAGATGGGCGCCTGCACGCTCGAGAAATCCGGCGGCAAGCTGAAGATCCAGCCGTTCTGGGACGGTGCGCTCGGCAGCGACCTGACCAGCACGCAAAGCGTTCGCACCGGCTCGCTCGACATGGTGATCACCTCGACCGCACCGGTCGTCTCGATCGTGCCGGCGCTCGGCGTGTTCGACCTGCCGTTCCTGTTCAACACCTCGGCCGAGGCCGACCAGCTGTTCGACGGCAAGGTCGGCGAGTGGTTCGCCGCGAAGCTGCCGGCGGTCGGGCTCGTCAATCTCGCGTGGTGGGAGAACGGCTTTCGCCAGACCACCAATTCGAAGCGCCCGATCACGAAGTTCGAGGATTTCGACGGCGTGAAGATGCGCGTGATGCAGAACAACATCTACCTCGACACCTTCAAGACGCTCGGCAGCAACGCGGTGCCGATGGCGTTCACCGAGGTCTACTCGGCGCTCGAGACCAAGACCGTCGACGGTCAGGAGAACCCGTTCAGCAACATCGAGAACATGAAGTTCTACGAGGTGCAGAAGTACCTGACGCTGACCCGGCACGCGTACAGCCCGACGCTGGTGCTGTTCTCGAAGAAGATCTGGGACACGCTCTCGCCGCAGGAGCAGACCACGCTGCGCGAGTGCGCGGTGCAGGGCCGCGCCGACCAGCGCAAGGCGAACCGCGCGCAGGAAGCGCGCAGCGTCGAGAACCTGCGTGCCAAGGGCATGCTGGTCAACGAGATCTCGCCGGCCGAGATGCAGCGCATCCGCGACAAGACCAAGCCCATCTACGAGCGCCACGCCAAGGAGATCGGTGCCGAGCCGATCGAGATGGTCATGGGCGAGCTCAAGCGCATCCGTGGCAACTGATGCGGCAACTGACGCGGCCACTGATCGGAGCGCGTCGGTGACGACCCTGGCCGGTAAGGTCGCGTGGGTGACCGGTGGCGGCAGCGGCATCGGGCTGGCGGGTGCGATCGAGCTGGCGAAGGCCGGCGCGCGCGTCGTCATCTCGGGCCGCGAGGCGGCCAAGCTCGATGACGCGCTGGCCGCCGCGCTGCGGCTCGGCGCGCCGGCCGGGGCGATCACCGCGATACCGCTCGATGTTGCCGACGCAGCGGCGGTGACGCGCGTCGCGGCCGCGATCGAAACTGCGCACGGGCGCATCGACATCCTCGTCAACAGTGCCGGCATCAACTTCCCAAAGCGCTACTGGGGCGAGACCGCCGCCGAGACCTTCGCGCAGGTCGTCGCTGTGAACCTGAACGGCGCGACCTACTGCACGCTGGCCGCGGCCAGGGGCATGCGGGCGCGGCGCGAGGGCACGGTGATCAACGTCGCGTCGTTCGCCGGCTGGCACTTCGAGTACCTCACCGGGCCGGCCTACACCGCGAGCAAGGCCGGGCTGATGGCGCTGACGCACTCGTTCAACATCGAGGAATGCGTCAACGGCCTGCGCGCCACCGCGCTGTGCCCGGGCGAGGTCGCGACGCCCATCCTGAAGAAGCGCCCGGTGCAGCCGACCGAGGCCGACAAGGCGCGCATGCTGCAAGAGGCCGACCTGGGCCGGACGATCCGGTTCATCGCGGAGCAGCCGGCGCATGTCTGCATCAACGAGCTGGTGATCTCGCCGGTCTGGAACCGCACCTACGTGGCCGACGCGCCGCTGCTGCGCAAGAAGTCGGCATGACGATGGCGCAGGGCCTGGTCGTTGCGATCACTGGTTCGGGCCAGGGCATCGGCCGCGCGCTGGCGCGTTCGTTCGCTCGCGCCGGTGCGCGCGTCGTGGTCTCCGACATCGACGCCGCGGCCTGCCAAACCGCGGCCGACGAGCTCGGCACGCTCGGGGTGCCGGCCGACATCACGCGCGCCGAAGACTGCGCCGCGCTCGTCGCGAAGACGGTCGACGCCTTCGGCCGCCTCGACGTGATGGTCTGCAACGCCGGCATCATGCAGCTCAAGCCGCTGCTCGAACTCGACGGCGCCGACTGGGACCGCATGCTCGGCGTCAACGTCAAGGGCAGCTTTTTGACGCTGCAGGCCGCCGCGCGCCAGATGCTCACGCAGGCGCCGCTGGCCGAGGGCCGGCCGCGCGGCAAGATCATCACGATGGCCTCGATCGCCGGGCGCCCCGGCGCCGGCCCGATTGCCGCGGTGATCCCGCACTACCGCGCCAGCAAGGCCGGCGTGATCAGCCTGACGCAATCGGCGGCGATCGCGCTGGCGCCGCAGATCACCGTGAACGCGATCTGCCCGGGCCTGGTCGAGAGCGACATGTGGCAGCGCATGGACCGCGACTGGGCCGCGCTGCAAGGGCTGCCCGCGGGCCAGATCTGGCAGCAGCGCATCGCGAGCGTGCCGATGGGCCGGCCGCAGTCGACCGACGATGTCGCCGACCTCGCGGCGTTTCTCGCGTCGCCGCAATCCGACTACATGACCGGCCAGTCGATCAACATCGACGGCGGTCTGATGATGAGTTGAACCTGATGATGATGCACCCGGCCGAACGACTGAAGCAGCTGCTGGCCGCCGGCGCGATCGTGCAGGCGCCCGGCGCCTACGACGCGCTCAGCGCGCGACTGGTGCAGCGCGCCGGCTTCGAGGCGATCTACATGACCGGCTTCGGGGCGACCGCATCGCGCCTCGGCCAGCCCGACATCGGCCTGCTGACGCAGACCGAGATGGCGACGCACGCGCGCGACATGACGCGCGCCGTGACGATTCCGGTGATCGCCGATGCCGACACCGGTTACGGCGGCCCGTCGAACATCGAGCGCACGGTGCGCGAGTACGTGCAGGCCGGCGTCGCCGCGATCCACCTCGAGGACCAGGTCGCCCCCAAGCGCTGCGGCCAGATGGCCGGCATCCGCCTGATCGATGCGCGCGAGAACGAACGCCGCCTGCGCTGCGCGGTGCAGGCGCGCGGTGCCGACCCGCTGCTGCTCATCGGCCGCACCGATGCGCTGCCGGCCGCCGACATCGACGAAGCGGTGGCGCGCGCGCTGCGCTACCAGGACGCCGGCGTCGACCTGGTGTTCGTCGACGGCATCAAGCGCATGGCCGAGGTCGAAGCCGTGGCGCGCCGCGTCGCCGGGCCCAAGGTCGTCTCGATCGTCGACGGCACCGAAGCCGCGGGTTTCAGTGCTGCGGAGCTGCAGGCGATGGGCTTCGCCGTCGTGTTCCATGCCGTGACGGCGCTGTTCGCCGCCGCGCGCGCCGTCGAACAGGCGCTCGCGGCCCTGCGCATGCATGGCACGCCGCGCGGCCTGTCGGAGCCCGGCATGAGCTACGCCGCGTTCTGCGACGTCGTCGGCCTCGCACCGCACCAGCGCCTCGACGAGGCCTGGGGCGCGCCTACCTGATTCACCCACCGATCCATCGAAAGCCCACCGTGACCACCACCTCCTCCGACTACCGCGGCATCTGGCCCGCGCTGCTGACGCCGCTGACCGAGTCACTGGCGATCGACATCCCCGCCTTCGCGCGCCACGCGTGCCGCCTGCTCGACGCCGGCTGCACCGGCGTGACACCGTTCGGCACCACCGGCGAGGGCCCGTCGTTCACGGTCGCCGAGCGCCGCGCCGCGATCGACGGTCTGATCAAAGGCGGCGTACCGGCGAACCGCATCCTGGTCTCGACCAGCTGCGCGGCGCTGCCCGACGCCGTCGAGCTGACGCGGCACGCGGTCAGCGTCGGCGCGTTCGGTTGCCTGCTGCTGCCGCCGTTCTTCCTGAAGGGTGTGCCGGACCAGGGCGTGATCGACGCCTACCGCTGGGTCATCGACCAGGTTGCCGACCCGCGCCTGCGCATCGTGCTGTATCACATCCCGCAGGTCGCCGGCGTCGGCGTCAGCCACCATGTCATCGAGACGCTGAAGGCGCTGTACCCCGAGACCATCATCGGGCTCAAGGACAGCAGCGGCCAGCGTGACGGCTCGCTCGCCTACGCGAAGGCGTTCATGCCGCCGATCCAGGTCTGGGTCGGCCACGAGCCCGACCTGCAGGTGATGGCCACGCGCGGTAGCCTGGGCGCCGTCAGCGGTGTGGCGAACGTGATGCCGCACCTGGTCGGGCGCCTGGTGTCGCAGCCGACCGGCCCGGACGCCGCGCGCGACGCGCAGCGCGTGCAAGCCTTCATCGACGTGCTCGGCGGCTACGGCATGACCGCGGCCTTCAAGGGCATCATGGCGATCCTCGACGGCGAACCCGGCTGGCGCCGCGTGCGGCCACCGCTGGTCGCACTGAGCGATGCCGAGTTCGAGCGCCTCGCGGTACAGGTCCGCGCCTTCGCGCTGGATCGCAGCCGCGACTGACAAGCGCACAGCCCCCGTTCGCGGCCATCAAACCGCAGTCCGTCCCCCCGCCGCTGGCATCTGGTGGCAGTCAGTGCGCAAATCTGCCACTGTGGCCGATTCAGGAGGGACGCTGCGATGAAGATGCTGCTGACGCTACTGCTGCTCGCGCCCGCGCTGTCGATGGCGGCAAGCAGGACCGACACGATCGAGGTGGCGCCAGGCTCGGCGCGCTGGGACCTGCAAGGCCATGCCAAGGCCGTCGTCCATCACGGCCGGCGGTGCCTGCAGCTCGATGGCGGCGCGGCGCTGCTGAAGGATGTCGAGCTGAGCGACGGCGTGGTCGACGTCGATGTCACCACGCCCGCCGCGCGCGGCTTCTTCGGCATTCAGTTTCGGTTGGACAACGAGGGCGCGAACGGCGAATTCGTCTACATGCGCCAGCACAAGTCCGGGCTGCCCGATGCGATGCAATACACGCCGGTCCTCAACACCGGCCTCAACTGGCAGCTCTACAGCGGGCCTGGGTTCACAGGCAAGGTCGACATCCCGCGCGATGTCTGGTTTCACCTGCGGCTCGTGGTCGCCGGCGCCCAGGCGCGTCTGTACGTGAAGGACATGAACCAGCCTGCGCTCGTGATGAGCGACCTCAAGAGCGGGGTGCGCAAGGGTCAGCTGGCCCTGTATGTGCTGACGGGAACGACCTGCTTTGCCAACTTCACGGTCCGTGCCACAAGCGATGCCGCCTGGGAACGGCAGCTCCCGCCGATGCCGGCGGGCACCTTGACGAACTGGGCGCTTTCACCTGCATTCGATGCAGCGGCGCGCCGTCTGGAGCAGCCGCTGTCAGCCGCTGAAATCGACGCGATGCCCTGGCAGGACGTCGCCGCCGAGGCGCCGGGCATCGTGCCCATCAACCGCTATCGCGAGAGCCCGCACCCGAGGGTCAGCTTCGCGAACGACTTCGCCCGGCGTCTGGAGCCGCAGCCGGGCATGAAGCTCGTCTATGCACGCACCCGCATCAGCGCCAAGCGCGACCAGGTGAGAAAGCTCTCCCTCGGCTACAGCGACGACGTGAGCGTGTTCCTCAATGGCCAGATCCTGTACCGCGGCCGCAGCGCGCAGAACTTCCGCGACCCGGCGTTCCTCGGCATCGTCGATCCGGAGAACGACGCGGTCTATCTGCCGCTGAAGAAGGGCAGCAATGAATTGGTGCTGGCGGTGAGCGAGCTCGGTGGCGGCTGGGGATTCATTTGCCGACTGGCGGATGCGGACAACTGAGAAGCGAGGCCGAAGCTACCAGTTCACCAGCTTCAGATCGGGCCCCACGATGTGATCTGGTTGTGCCGGCCCGTCGTGGTTGACGTCGTGCGTGAAGTGCGCGCCGTACCAGATCACGACATCGTGATTGGAGATGGCTTCGCCGTTGACCCAGCGATCGATGTCCGCTTCATACGGAGGACCGACGGCCACTGAACCATCGTCGAGTTCGTTGCCGTGGTAGCGCAGGATCCAGACGTCGCCGCGTCCGAATGGCGCATCGGTCTGCGCGCTCCAGACGCCATCGCCTGCGTTCGGGACGATCTCGCAAGCCTCGCCCGTGACGGTGTTTTCGACGCGCCACTTGCGCTTGCGCCCGAAGTCGCGCGAACGCCGCGTTTCGAACAGCTTGCTGTGCCACTTGCTGCGGCCGATCAATGGCGGATCGTTGAATTCGAGCACGCGGTTGTTGCCCGCGGTGCGGATGTCGAAGTCCAGCCGCCAATAGGCATGGTGGTGGTGCACGTTGCAGACACACTGGCTCTCGACGGCAGCGAAGCCGAATCGAGGGTGGATCGTGCCGTTGGTCGCGAGCCGCCACTGGCTGACATATCGGTACCAGCCGGCCTCCATCTCGCTGACCAGCACCACCTCGCTGCCCTGCACGTAGATGGCGACACCGAGGAAATTGCCGGTGTCGCTGCCGGTGTCGAGGATCGTTTGCGCAGGTGTGGAGCACAGTCGAAAGCCCGGTGCCACGTCGACGCCTTGCGCTTGAATCATGCCTTCCTGGTATTGCCAGTCGCGATACGGGCCGCAGGCATTGGCGTCGTACTTCACGTTCAGGATCGGCACATGGGCGCGGTACAACACGCGCTTGCCCTTGTAGTCGACGAAGCGAAGTTCGACGCCAGAACCGTTGGTGCCGCTGGATGCCGCCGGCCGCACGGCAAGAAACCGCCACAGCGTCTGGCCGCCCTGCGTCACGGTGACCCACACCTGGCCGGCCGTCCCCTTCGCCGCCGTGGCTTGATTCGCGTCGCGCGGCACGCCGCAGAGGCCACGCGGGTGCGGACGCGCGTTGTGCGGGGCACGGCCCTCGAATCGCGTGACGGCGCGGCCTGCCAAGTCGACGGCGACGATCTCGTGCTGCGCATCTGCGCCGCGCGGCAGCAGGCCCACCGCGATGTGGCGCTCGACGCGCCCATCGGGCAACTCGTTGAGCGTGAGCGCGGGAATCGGTTGGTAGGGCTCGAAGTGGCCGGCCGCCAGCGCCGGGCCGAGACTTGCATCGCGATGCAGGAGCTTCACGGCCGCGGCGAACTCGGCTTCGGACGGCGCTGGAGGCACTGCCGACTCCGTCAGCGTGAGCTTGCGCGCATCGCCGAGGTTGCCTTCTGCCAACACGGTGCGATGGTGCTTGTCGTCATAGAACGTGGCGCGAAATCGGCTCGGCGGCCGCGGCTTGCCGGTCTTGCCCACGTCGTCGTCGTCGAGGGCTTCGACATAGAGCAGGCGAGTCTTCGCATGCCCGACGAAGTCGCGCAGTGCGGCCGTCGACAGCACCCGTGTGCCGAGGGCCGCCAGTTCTTCGCTGGTGGGTCCGAATGGTTTGACGGTGATCTTGATGCCGCGATCGGCACCGGAATCGGGTCGAGTTGTCCTGGCCATGCGGTTGTCTCCCTGATCTGTCGGGTTGTGGTGCATGGCGTTCTACGCGCTCTGTTCTGTCCGAACATCCCCAATTCGACGAACTGCAAACCAGCCGATTCGCAGACACAAGGTAGGGAGGGTGATGTCGGCATCGCCCGACTACGATGCCTGGCGCCGCCTGGCAGCAACGCCCCGCGGGGCTTGCTGATCGGCCGGCATCGACAGCTGACACGTTGGGGAATTCACGATGAGCAATGTTGCCGGCAAGGCCTACGCGATGAACGTCTTGACGCCGATGCGGCCAAGCCGAACGTGGGTGAACAAGTTCATTTTCATTGCGGCACGCGCGTTGCCCGACAAGCTGGCGGGCTTGCTGGGCCTGTCGATCATTCACTTTGCGCGCTGGGTCATGATCCGCCGCGATCAATGGCCCGATTTGGGCCAGGGCAAGGAACATCTGGTCAACGACTACATGATGTTCTGCAGCAATTTCAATGGCACCTGGGACCAATACATCGACGCGTTTTCAGATGGCTTGCCCAATGGCCTGGACATGTTTTGGTACTCATCGACCAAGTACCCGAAGTCCATCCCGATCACGCCGTTCAAGGACTACATCCGCGCCAATCAAATCGACACCGACTACTACTACAACGCCACGCCGGGGTCCGCCCAGCGCGACATCAAATGCGCGCTTCGTGTGCGCAGCGCCGTGCAGCAACTGGCGCAGGTGCACGCGACAAGCTCGCCCGAGCAATTTGCAGTGCGCTGGCGCGAGGCGCTGACCAGCGTCCAGAACGATCTGGGTTCACCCGGCTTCGCGCCGGTCGCGAGCAACGACACCACCAACGCCGACCGCCAACGCCAACCCTTGGTTCAGGCGCGCTGGGGCAAAGGAAGTTGACATGGCAAACATCGATGGCGGCCACTACTTCCTGACGACCCTGATCCCGCTCAAACTGGATCGCATGCAGCGGGAGGACGGCAGCTTCACATCACCCAGCCACATCCTTCGCGAAGTGCTGTCCACGCTCCCGACGGCACAACAAAGTCCGGCTTGCGTGGCGGCGGGGCTCAACAGCCCTTTCTCGCGCTGCACGCGAACGCACTTCGTGCGCGCATTCGTCATCGACCAGCCCATGTACAACGGGCGCGACGGCGGTGACGCGCTCATACAGGGGCTGCGAAGCGTCAATCTGCTGGCCCACGAACCGGTCGACAATCTCTCGCGGCCCTATCTCATGTTCTGTGCCGATCTGGACGCCCGACTCGGCGAAGCAGACGGTGGGCTGTCCAGTTGGGCCGCTGGCCTGTGGGCCAAGGCCGAGGCGGAATTGCGGGCCATCTTTTCGTCTTGTCTCGGCTTCGACAGGGTCAACGACGGGGACACTTTTGCGGCGTGGCTCAAGCGATGCCAGATCGAGACCACGATGAGCTTCAACGACTACTACGTCCCTGCACCGGACCTGCACGGCTATACGCTGCAGGACATCGTGACTCGGCTCGTTGCCGGCACCGTGGTGTTGTCCGCGCTGGCATGGTGGGGTTTGGCCGCCCTGGCCTGCAGCTCGTGGTGGCTGCTGGCTGCGGTGCCGATCGCGGCTGCCCTGAGCCTTGCCGGTGTGTTGCGGCTGTTGTGGGTCAAGGGCAGCAAGCCCTTCCCCGCCGGGGCGAACACCGACCTGCCGTCGGTGCTGAAAGCACTGCACGTGCAGCAGCGGTTCGCGCTGCTGGCCGCGCAAATGCAAGGGGTCGATCGCGCGACGCTGCATGCGCGCTTCGGCCAGTTTCTGAACGAAGTGCGCCCCGATGACATGGCCGTGGCCACCCAGCCGCCCGGCGTCATCCGATCCGACGGGACGCCGCTGGTGGCCCACAAGCGAGTCGCTCAAAAGCGGGCGATCGCATGACGACGAACCTGGAGCTCGCCGACATTCAGGGCAACATCCTGACGGCATATGGCCGGCTGGGATTCCCGAAGGCCCGCTATCTGCTCATTCACGTGGGCAACGCCGCAGCGGGCAGGGCATTCATCGAGGCGCTGCGGTATCGCGTGACCACGGCGTTGCGCTGGCCGTCCACGCGCAAGGGCGTTCCCTTGGGCAAGAACCCAGTGACCCGGCCGATGGTGGCGGTCAATGTGGCGTTCACGTTTCGAGGGCTGTTGGCACTGGGGCTCCCCACCCGCACACTGCGCGGCATGCCCGATGACTTCATCGACGGCATGCTGGCACGCGCCTCCGTCCTGGGCGACGATGTGCTGGACAACACGCCGGAGTACTGGGACCCGGTCTGGCAGCCTGACAGGCCGTCAGCACACATCCTCGTGACGCTCAACGCGCAGGCGGGGCCGGATGGTGCGCCGGTGCCTCAGCTTGCGAGCGTGACCGACGAGATACTCGACAAGGTGAGCGCGTTGAACGCTGCCACGCCCGGCGCGCTGGCAGTGCTGGAAGGGCATCGCGGCCCATCGAGCCGCTGGCAAGAATTGTCGGCCGTGATGAGCGGCAGTCAACCGACGCCAGTCGAACACTTCGGCTTCATCGACGCGATCGGCGACCCCATCTTTTCCGGGCAGTATCCGGAAGGCGCTGAACAAGGGCTGGCCGTGGGCCAAGGGGCTGTCGATGGGTTGGGCAATTGGCGGCCGCTGGCAACCGGCGAATTCCTGCTCGGCTGGGCGGATGAAGCGCAAGAAGTCGCGGGCGCGGCCATGCCCTCTGACTTCAGCCGCAACGGCAGCTTCTTCAGCTACCGAAAGTTGCACCAACACGTCGACGCCTTCGAACAGTGGGTGGCGAGCACCTCGCAGCAGCTGGCTGCCGCCTGGCGCTTCGACAGCCTGGTCGATGCGAAAGAAACGCTGCTGGCGAAGATGGCTGGGCGCTGGCGCGATGGGGTGCCGCTGATCGCCGCCCAAGACATCGCCGCATGGAAGGCGTTCAACCAGCGCTTCGCCGTGGGCTCCGTGGAGCGTGACCGCGCCTTGGTCGACTTTCGCTACGAAGGCGACCCGCGAGGCATGCGTTGCCCGGTGACCTCGCACATGCGGCGCATGAATACGCGCGACGGGCTGGATCCGCGCGCCACGGCCGAGCCCAAGGAGCGCATGGGCAGCGCGCTGAACAATCGCCGCCGCCTCCTGCGCCGCGGCTTGCCTTATGGGTCACGCAATTCGCAAGACGGCGAGCATGGCATCGTCATGCTCTGCCACTGCGCATCGCTCAGCCGGCAATTCGAATTTGTGCAGCAGCAGTGGCTGAATTTCGGCCTCGACTTCAACGCCGGAAACGACAGCTGCCCCTTGGTCGGCAATCACCCGGAGGGCGCGCGCTTTGTCATCGCTGTCGATCCGGCGAGCGGCCTCGCACCCTTTGTCGCCAACGCGCTTCCGCAGTTCGTTTCCACCCGCGGAGGCGACTACTTCTTCACACCCAGCATGACGGCGCTGCGCATGATCGGCACGGGCTTGATTGATCCAACATGATGCTGGCGTGGGGCCCCGAATCTACCCAAGCCGGGGCCCCATCCGTTTCAGCTCAACGGGTGGCCAGGTCGAAGCGGTCCAGGTCCATCACCTTGCGCCAGGCGGCCACGAAGTCCCGCACGAACTTCTCCTTCGCGTCGGCGCTCGCGTACACCTCGACCAGCGCGCGCAGCACGGAGTTGGAGCCAAACACCAGGTCGGCGCGCGTGGCGGTCCACTTCAGTTGGCCGGTCTTGCGGTCCTTGCCTTCGTAGATGTCGCCGGCTGGTTTCCACTCCGTGCGCGCATCGAGCAGGCCGGCGAAGAAGTCGGTGCTCAGCACGCCTGGCTTGTCGGTGAGCACACCGTGCTGGCTGCCGCCTGCGTTGGCGCCTAGCACGCGCAGCCCGCCCACGAGCACGGTCAGCTCGGGCGTGGTCAGCGTGAGCTGCTGCGCCTTGTCGACCAGCAGGTGCTCGACCGGCATGCTGGCCGGACCCTTGAAATAGTTGCGGAAGCCGTCGGCCATCGGCTCGAGCATCGAGAACGATTCGACGTCGGTCTGGTCCTGCGCGGCGTCCACGCGGCCGGGCGCGAACGGCACCTCGACAGCGATGCCGGCTGCCTTGGCGGCCTGCTCCACGCCCACGCCGCCGGCCAGCACGATCACGTCGGCCAGCGAGAGCTTGCCCGAGGCGGTCTGGATACCCTCCAGCGTGGCCAGCACCTTCGCCAGCTCGCCCGGGGTGTTGGCTTCCCAGCTCTTCTGCGGCGCCAGGCGGATGCGTGCGCCATTCGCGCCGCCGCGCTTGTCGCCGCCGCGGAAGGTCGAGGCCGAGGCCCAGGCCGTCGAGACGAGCTGCGCGACCGTCAAGCCCGACGCGGCGATCTTTGCCTTCACGCCGGCGATGTCGGCGGCGCTCGTCGCCGGCAGCGTGGCCTTGGGCAGCGGGTCCTGCCAGATCAGGTCTTCCCTCGGCACCTCGGGGCCGAGGTAGCGCTCCTTCGGACCGAGGTCGCGGTGGGTCAGCTTGAACCAGGCGCGCGCAAAGGCGTCCGCGAAGGCCTGCGGGTTGTTGAGGAAGCGGCGAGAGATCTTCTCGAACTCGGGGTCGAGGCGCAGCGTCAGGTCGGTGGTCAGCATCGTCGGCTTGTGCTTCTTGCCGGGGATGTGCGCGTCGGGAATGGTCTCAGGTGCGTCCTTGGCCACCCACTGCTTGGCGCCGGCGGGCGACTTCGTCAGTTCCCACTCGTACTTGAACAGGTGCTCGAAGAAGTCGTTGCTCCAGCGGGTCGGCGTGGTGGTCCAGGTGACCTCCAGGCCGCTGGAGACGGTGTCCTTGCCGTGGCCGCTGCCGAAGTTGCTGTTCCAGCCCAGACCCAGCGCCTCGAGCGGCGCGCCTTCGGGCTCGGGGCCTTTGTGGGACTCGGGTGCAGCACCGTGTGCCTTGCCGAAGGTGTGGCCCCCGGCGATCAGGGCGACGGTCTCCTCGTCATTCATCGCCATGCGGCCGAAGGTGGCGCGGATGTCCTTGGCGGCTGCGATCGGGTCGCCGCTGGCGTTGGGGCCTTCCGGGTTCACGTAGATCAGGCCCATGTGGGTGGCGGCCAGCGGCTGGTTGAGATCGCGGTCGCCGGTGAAGCGCTTGTCGGTGGCCAGCCAGGTGGTCTCCTTGCCCCAGTTGGCATCGTTGTCGGGCTCCCACACGTCCGCGCGTCCGGCCGCGAAGCCGAAGGTGCGAAAGCCCATTGACTCGAGCGCGACGTTGCCGGTCAGGAGCAGCAGGTCGGCCCAGCTGATCTTCTGGCCGTACTTCTGCTTGATCGGCCAGAGCAGGCGGCGCGACTTGTCGATGTTCACGTTGTCGGGCCAGCTGTTGAGCGGTGCGAAGCGCTGCTGCCCGCGGCCGCCGCCGCCGCGGCCGTCGGCCGTGCGGTAGGTGCCGGCGGCGTGCCAGGCCATGCGGACGAACTGCGGGCCGTAGTGGCCGAAGTCGGCGGGCCACCAGTCCTGCGAGTCGGTCATCAGCGCCAGCAGGTCCTTCTTCAGCGCGAAGTAGTCGAGCTTCTTGAATTCTTCGGCGTAGTCGAAGCTCGCGCCCAGCGGGTCGGACTTGCTCGAGTGCTGGCTCAGCAACTCCAGCGGGGGCTGGCTGGGCCACCAGTCCTTGTTCGTCGTGCCGCCGCTGGCGGCGTGGTTGAACGGGCATTTGGCTTCGGTTGACATGAGTCTCTCCTTCGGTTGTTGGATCTTGACCGCGGCGTGGGCCACGGCGCTGCTGACGCATCCGCGAAGGTACGCCTATCGCCGAATGCCTTCCAATTGAAAACCACTAACTTCCCGATACCGCCTACTTCGGAACGGCATCGAGAATGCGAGCCGCCAGCATGTCGTACCCGCCGCCGAAGTGGTGCCCCCCGGCCAGCGGGACCGCTTGGACGTGTCCGGGCGCGAGTTGCGGACAAAGAGAATCGCGCTCGTCCTGACCGTAGATGCACAACGTTCTGACGGCGGCCAGTTTCGCGGCCTCGGGGGCGATGGGCTTGTCGCCGCTCGGGCCGATCCAGTTCGACACATGGAATTCGAACGAAGCCTTTTGCCCGAGGCCGAGCAGCGCGGTCAGACGCACGCTGGCGCGCGTGCGCGCCGGCAGTCGATTGAACGCGAACGGCAGCACGTCCGCGCCCTGCGAATAGCCGATCAGGATGACCTCCTTGCGCTTCCAGCGGGCCGCGTAGTAGCGGATGACGCGGTCGAGGTCGGCGGCCAGCCCTTCAGGCGTGCGCGGGCTCCAGAAGTAGCGCAGCGAATCGAAGCCGGCGACCGGGATACCGCGTTGAACCAAGGCTTCGGCGATGCCCTTGTCGATGCCGGCCCAGCCGCCGTCGCCCGACAGCAGCACCGCGAACCGTTCACCAGCGCCAGTCGACGGCAGCTCGACGAGAGGCAGGTCGGCGAGTTGTGCCGGTGGTGCAGCGAGCCCTTGCTCCTTCGCGGCGAGCGCTGCGTAAGCTGCGCCGAACGCGGCAGGCACTGGCGCTGTCGCCGCTGGCGTGCTCGCCGCCTCGGCCGGGATCCAGGTGGCCTGCGCGACCCGCTGCGCGAACGCCTGCGCCTCGCCCGCTTTGCAGGCCGCGACATCGGGGCCTTGCAGCGCGGTCCACGGCGCCGACAGCGCGGCGGCCGGCAGCAAGTCGATGGCGCCGTCCGCGGTCGCCTGCCAGCGCAGCGCATGGGCGGCGCACAACGGTGTCCGGAACATCAGCCGCGGGCAGAAGTCGAGCGACATCGCCGACGCGAAGGTGCCGTCCGGCGCCTGTGCGAGCACGCCATACGCAAACGACGACGCGCGGCCGGAGCCGACGACGATGGGCTGCAGATACGTCGGCAGTTTTTCGGAGGCCTCGATGTGCCGGGCGAGATTTTCGAATGCGCCTGCGGCGAAGGTGCACTTGCCGTCCTGCGCTTCTAGCCGGCGATAGAACGGCGCGAGCGGCACGGCCGACACCATCGCGCCGGCCGCCGTCATCTTCTGGATCAGTTGGCGCTCGAGCTCGCGCGGCGCATCGTTCTCGGACAGCAGCAGCACGAACTGCCGCGGCGTGCCGGCGGGCCGGAAGACTTGAACGTCGCTGAAGAGGCCGTGCGACGTCGACGGCGCCTGCTGCGCTTTCTGCGCATGCACGTCCGAGGCGCACGCCGCGAGCAGCGCCAAGGACAACGACAACGACCAGCGCCCAGCCTTCATCGGGAGATGATGCCCTTGAATCCGCCGCCGATCATCGTGGCCACGTCGGCGAGCACGAAGACCGGGGCGAGACCGCCCGGTGCGGCGAGATAGCGCGCCTCCCACACCGGCTCGAACTTGTCCTTGAAATTGTGCAGCCCGCGAAAGTTGTAGAAGCGATCGCCGTACTCGAACAGCAGCCGCCCCAGACGCTGCCAACGCGGCGCCTTGCGGCGCTCCGCCATGCCGGCCATCGGCGACATGCCGAGGCCGAAGCGCGCGTAGCCTTGCTGCTGGAGGTGAAGCATGATCCGCGCGAACAGGAAGTCCATCGTGCCGGGCGGTGAATCGGGCAGGTAGCGCATCAGGTCGACGCTCGCTTCGTCCTTCGCGTCGGTGGCGAGCAGGTTGGCGAATGCGATCGGGCGGCCCGCTCGACTAACCACCGCAATGGGCAGGCGCTGCAGATAGGCCGCGTCGAAGCGGCCCACCGAGAAGCCCTTCTCGCGGCCGCGCTGTCCGGCCAGCCACGCGTCGGAGATTTCGCGCAGCGCCGGCAGCAGCGGCCCCACCTCGTGCGGCGGCACCACCTCGAAGCTCAGGCCTTCGCGCTCGCTGCGGTTCACGCCGGCACGAAGGTTGGCGCGCCGCGCACCTTTGAGATTGAAGTCGGGCAGGGTCACGTGCGCATGCTCGCCCAGCTTGAAAGCCTCGAGGCCGCAGTCGAGATACAGCGGCAAGGTCGACGGGCGCACCTGGTAGAAAGCGGCGCGCCCGCCGTGGTCCGCCGCCATCTCGATGAACTGCCAGACGAGATCCGACCACTCGCGGCGGTCGCCGAACGGGCCATGCAGCGACACCCAGGAACGGCCCTGCTTGCCGAACATCAAGAAGCTCTTGCCGGACGGCGAGAACATCAGGTGCTTGTCGCCGACGAGCGCATAGCAGCCGTCGGACAAGGGGTTCGCGCGCACGATCGCGGCCGCCCGCGTGAGGTCGTCGGCCGACGTCTGTGCGACCTCGCCGGCCGCCGGCCTGAAGAGCTGCCAAAGGCCGAACGCCAACGCGGCCAGTGCGATGCCCATCAGCGCGCGCAGCGAGCGCGGCGCCTGCCCGTCGAGCTCGAATTGCCACCAGAGCCGATTGCTGTAGCCCACTTCCTGGTACGCGAAGAAGAGCACCCAGACGCAGGCCGCGATCACGCCGCCCAGCGCCATCAGCCATTCCGGCTCGAGATGCTGCGAGAACATCGACGAGCGCCGGTCGAATTGCCTGCGCGAGATCACGAGCAGCATGGCAAGCGTCAGCAGCAGGGCCGCCTCGCTCAACGCGATGCCTTTCGGCAGCGCGAGCACGGCTGCGACGATCGAGAGCCCGAGCGCCGCCCACCACGCCGCGTCGAGCTGATGCAGCAGGCCGCGCGCCACCAGCAGCAGCCCGAAGCCTGCGACGCTGCCGAGGAAGTGCGAGGCCTCGATCAGCGGCAGGGGCACGCGCAGCGCCGCGAGCACTTCGCGGGCATCTGCCGTGAACGGCGTGACGCCGGAGATCATCAGCCACAGGCCGGCGACCAGCGTCAGCGCGGCCATCAGCCGCGGGCTCAGGTGCACGGCCATGCGCCCCACCGGCGCCGCGACACCGGAGCGCAGCTCGTAGAAGATCAACGTGCCGGTTGCCAGCACCAGCGGGAGCACGTAGTAGATGCCGCGGTAGAGCAGCAGCGCGCCGAGCATGGCGCCGCTCGGCAGCTCGGTGCCGCTCGCCAGCAGCATCACCGCTTCGAACACGCCGATGCCGCCGGGCACATGGCTCACGATCCCGGCAGTGATGGCAATCGCATAGAACGCGGCGAAGGTCGACAGCGCGATGTGGTTAGTCGGCAGCAGGAACCAGAGCGCAGCGGCCGATGCACCGAGCTCGAAGGCGGAGATCGCGAGCTGGCGCAGCGCGAGCCGCAGCGGCGGCATGCGCAAGCTCCAGCCCCAACGCCGGCCGAGCACGAATTCGAGCCGAAGCACGCGGCGCTTCGTGCAGACCCAGAGCAGGCCGGCGAGGAACGCCAGCATCGCGATGGCCAGCGCGCGCAGTACCCATGCCTGCGCATGCAGCAAGTGCGCGACATCCGACGCGCCCCACAGCAGCCCGACCGCGCCGAACGCGAGCATGCCGAGACCGAACGCTGCCGCATTGAACGCAATGACGCGTGCAATCTGCGCCGGCTCGAGGCCGGCGGCCGAATACAGCCGCATGCGAACCGCCCCGCCCGACAGCGGCCCGAGACCGATCGTGTTGGACAGCGAGTAGGCGACAAACGAGGTCAACAGCACCGTGCCGCGCGCCACCTTGACGCCGGCGTACCGAAGCGACGAAGCGTCGTATTCCGTCAACGCGAAGTAGCTGATCGCAGTGGCCGCCAGCGCCGCAACAATGGCGGCCAGCGGCGTGGCTTCGACCGCCTTCATCACGCTGTCGTACCGGACTTCGAGCAGCAGGCGATGCAGCGCGAAGCCGAGCACGACCGCCACGGCCACGCCGAGCCCCGCGATCAACCAGGGACGCAGATGCGGCCACCATTCGCCCACGCCGGCGAAGGCAGCTCGCGAGGTGACGTTGTTCGAAGACAGCGAGTCTGGATCGGACACGGGCAGGGAGGTCGAAGCGTGAGGGGTGATTTTGATGCAGCGGAAGGACGCTGATCGGCAGGAATAGGGTCTGTCGGACTCGCACCGGGAGCCGATCACGTAAAGCTGAGATCCCTGTCGGGATTGCGTTGGATCAATCGCTCGGGCCGCGTCCGGAGAATATGGTCTGTCGGGAACTGTAACGAGCGGACCTTGGCTCGACAAACGTTAGCGACGCGACGCTCAGCGGACTGCGGCCGGACAGTTCTCTGCGGCAAGGCTCGGCCATATCCTGCCGCTCGGGAGCGGCAGCTCTCAGGACAGCGAGCCGCCGGCGATCTGTCGCAACGCCTGCTCGAAGACCTCGGGCGACTGGCCGCCCTGGATCAAGTGCTGCCGGTTGATCACGATGCTGGGAACCGATTGGATGCCGGCCCGCTGCCACTCGGCCTCGGCCGCGCGCACCTCTTCGGCGTAGCGGCCTTCGTTCAGCACGGCCACGGCCTCCAAGGAATCCAGGCCGGCCTCGCCAGCCAGCCGTACGAGCAGTTGCGGATCGGACGGGTTCAGTCCCTGGCCGTGATAGGCCTGCAGCATTGCGTGCTTCAACGCGCGCTGCGCGTCGGCGCTCTGCAACCCCGCCCAATGCAGCAGGCGGTGCGCATCGAAGGTGTTCCGGACCCGCAGCCGATCGCCGAAATCGAAGCCCACGGCAGCGCCGCGCTCGCGGATGGTCGCTCGGTTGCGGGCCAGCTGCTCGTCGCCCAGGCCGTACTTCGCCTTCAGGTACTCGCCCGCGTCGGCGCCTTCGGCCGCCATCGTTGGATTCAGCTCGAAAGGCTGGAAATGCAACTCGACCGGGATCTCGCCGGCGACCGCCTGCAAGGCCTTTTCCAGCGAGTTCAGGCCGACGGCGCACCACGGGCAGGCCACGTCCGACACGAAGTCGATTCGCAATGCGGGCTTCTCGGGCAAGGAGGTCATGGGGTCGGTAGTGAGGATGAGGTGAGCACACATTCTCTCTTCTCCTCGCCGAACCTGCTGTCGATAAGGTTGTCGGCCGCCTTCGCTTGAAAGTCGTCCAGGTCACGCCCTCGGAAAACGATCTGCCCGTCAAAGACTCGACGACGCGAACGTGATCGTCACCTATCGCGCGTCGGCGCAAAACCCGAGTTCGGCCAATCTCAATCGTCCACGAGCGACTGCTTCGCGTCCTACCCGAGCTCGAAGGTCGTGATCCCGTAGACCCGTTGGAGTTCGCAGGCGGGCGCGGCGCCGGCGTACATGCGCGCGGTCTCGAACACGCCGTGCAAGCCCTGCGTCTGTGCCAGTGTCAACGCATCGGCGTTGGGCATCGGAACGTCGAGGTACACGGTGTCGCCCACGGGCACCCTGTCGCACAACGCGGCGAACAGGGCGCTCGCGATCGACGGGTCGTCTGCCACGAGCGGGCCTATCTTGTGGCCCTCGCGGCACCTGCGGATCAATCCCCATCCGGCGACTCGCCCCCGCTCGAGCCAGGCCAGGCCCGCCGCATCGGGCATCGCGATCCAGCAGCGCAGAAACTCCGCGCGCGGCGCCGGAAAGACGCGCCGGTCGTCGGCGCACAGCAGCGCGAAGTCGACCGCACCGAGCGGCGCGATCTGTGCAGGCTCGGTGCGGCTGGTGTGCCGTGCTGCGCCCGCGAAACGAACGTTCTGCCATGCCAGCTCGAACCCGCTGCGGCGGTAGTTCTCCTGCTGCGCCGGCACGCCGTCGAGCCCGACCACCTGGCCCGCCAGCCGGGCCATGCCCTCGGTCCAGAGGCGGCGCCCGATGCCCCGCTCGCGCCAGGCCGGTGCCACGATGTACAGGCCGATGAAACCGAAGCGGCCGGCATACGAGACCGCGGCGATGCAGCCCACGGGCTGCCCGAGGCACTCGGCGACCAGGAAGCCGCCGGGATCGGCTGCATGGAAACACGCGGCATCGTGCAGGCCGGGATTCCAACCCTCGCGCGCGGCGAACTCGATCGCGATCTTGATCTCGTCACTGCGCATGGTGCGGATCGTGCAGTCCATCGCGCAGCTTGCTGTCACGGCTTGACGAACTTCAACACGAACTCGTCCTTCGGCTGCGGCGGCTCAGGTGTATTGCGGTCGCGCGGGTCATTCGGGTTGCGCAGGAAGCTCCCTTCGCTCATCAGCTTGAATCCAGCCGCTTCGACTTCGCTGCGCAGGAACGACTGCTCGATGCGGTGAAGGGTGCCGGATTCAGAGATGCCCGTGCCTGGGCGGCCGGCGTGGTCGGCGATGACGTAGAGGCCGCCCGGCTTCAAGGCCCGAAAGACCGCGAGGTTCAGCGCCGGACGGTCGACACCCAGGAAGCCGAAGTCGTGATAGTTGAACATCAGCGTGACCAGGTCGAGTTTTGCGTCGGAGGTCAGCGGCGGCACCGGGTTCTCGAAGCGCTGCCCGACATAGACGATCTTCGCCGCGGCCACCCCGGCGACTTGCATGTTCCTCTCGCGCTCGGCAAGCACATCGGCCGTATTGCGCTGCGGGCGCGGTGAGACGCTCGATGCGGCCGCAGCTGTCGCTACCGGCGAGCCGCCGCCTTCTGGCGCGGCGGGCGAGACGGCAGCCTTGTTGGGGTCGCGGGGTTGACTCTGCGCATATACCGTCCCTGACGGCCCGATCGCGCGGGCCAGCAGTTCGGCTGTGTAGCCGCCGCCGGTGCTCACGTCGAGCGCCGTCCATCCTGGCCGGATGCCAATGAACGCCAGAAGCTCAGTGGGATGGCGGCGTATGTCGTTCGTACGATCCGCAGCACTGCGGTCCGTGCTCGCCACGATCTGGGCGGCGCGGTCGTATGCAAGCGTCGGCGGCGTTGGCGCCGCGCCGCTCGCGGCACAACCGATCAGACCCATGGAGAGCAATGCGATCAGCAGGAAGTCAGCACGGAACAGTCGTCGAGTGCGCATGGCTAATTCCGCTTTCTCAGGGAGCATGGCAGAAGTGCGGCGCTGATGTTGCCAGAACAGCCCGCTTGGCGAGCTTGAGCGCAAGGTGCGTTCCCGATTGTTGGTGATCGGGTTTGTACGAACCAAATCGTGTCGATCTGGCAAGTCGGTGTTCGAACGTCGGCGATGGTGAGCTGACCATTCGAAGAGATCGGCAGCTGACGGTCACCAGCGTCCGCTATCGGCGAGGCTGTGCCTTGATCAAGCCGAGCCGCAAAGACGCCTTGTGACCGCCAACAGGGCCAAGGGCTGCCTGGATCGCATTGACCGGTAACAGCGTACGCAGAACAAACAGCTTTCCATTGAACTGCACTAGCGCCCCTCCTTGTGTATCGCGAGGCCCCACGGCCATTGACCAGCCGGCCTCGGGGGCCGGCGCACCGAAGAAGTCTTCGGGGCCGAACCGACCGTCACCCAGCGGCCTCATCACGGCCAAGGCGTTGTCGTGTCCGAGAACCAGATCCAGTTTCCCGTCCGCCTCCACGTCGAGTAGCGCAATACCAGACACGGGATCAGTCGGCATCATCGTTACCGAGACCGAAAACGTGTGATCCGGTGCCTGGTGCAGCACGATCACCCGCGGCACCGATCCGTTCTGAATCGACGCCACCAAGTCAGGACGTCCGTCGCCATCCACGTCGCCAATCGCCACACCGCTCGGCCAGCCATCGCCGGTCGGCAGCGAAGTAGGCGCGCCAAAACCGCCTCCCGATAGCCCGCTCAACACGGCCAACCGCTGCGCCTGCATGCCAATGGACCAGGCCACGATGTCGTTGATTCCGTCGCCATCAAGATCGGCCATCGTCAGACCGGTGAGTGAACCCAGCCCGGTCTCTATCGACGCGGTCTCGACGAACGTGCCTGAAGCTGTCTGCGTCCAGACGCGGAAAGCCGAGCTGTTGCCTGCCGACAGCATGTCCAGTCGTCCGTCCCCGTTGACGTCCGCGAGCAGGATGGTCGCGGCGTAGTCGTAGCCCGGCAGTGGATAGCGAGGGCCGACCGAGAAGCCCCCGTTGGCGTCCTGCACCAGCACGCGAATACCGCAGCTACCGCCCAGGACGATGTCGTTGCGCCCATCGGAATTTGTGTCGCCGATGGCGATCGTGAAGACGCTGCATGGATCCATCGCCGCGGCGACTGGCTCGCTTGCCGGCGCAAAGCTGCCGTCCGCCTGCCCACGCCGGACGAACAAGCGCATCTGCCACGGGAAGACCGAGTCGTCCCAGGCCGCCCACACCACGTCCACATAGGCATCGCCGTCGACCTTGCCGAAGGCCACTACCGGCTGGCGGCCGAGAGACGGCGTCAGCGCTGTTGGCGGAGCGAATGCACCGGGAGCAGTGGAGAAATGCACCTGTTGGGCGTTACCCAGCCTGTTGCCAACCTTGTCCGCGATGCCAGCGGGAAAATTCACTGTGTAAGAATGATCGTGTACCCAGTACGTCGCGGGCGCGAAGGCGATCGTCGACACGCCGTCGAAGGTCATGGCGGCAGGCGCCACCAAGCCGGTCGTGTCGTCGGTGATCGTGACCGACGATCCAGCGCCGTTCGTCACCGTCGCCGGATCCAGTGCCTCGCTGAAGGTGAACGTCGGACGGGCGTCGGTCGCCATACCGATGGTGCCGTTGGCAGGACTCGCGAGCACCAGCGCCGGCGCGACGGTGTCGAGCGTGAATGACCATTCGCGCCGTGTCGCCGCGTTGCCCACCCGGTCGATCGCCCGGGTCGACACCGTGGCGGTGTAGCTGCCGCTGTGCCAGCCGTCGGCAGGTACGAAGGTCGCCATCATGCCGTCGAGTGAGGTCACGACGCTGCCTGCGATCGCCGTTCCCTGCGCGTCGCTGACGGTCAGACCGCCCGCGTTCAGGCTGGAGGCATCCATCGGCAAGTCGAAGCCCGCGATCACCGCGATCCCCCCATCGTGGACTCGGGTGCCATTGAGGAACGGTCGGGCATTGCCCCGGAGCGACCAGAGCACGTCCCGGTATTGCCTTGATCGAGAATGGACCGTACTCATCGATTGAGAAGAAGCATTCGTTTGCTCTGAGGCTGGCGAGGACTCCCTGGACCTTGTCCAGTTTCTCTTGATATTGGTCATCGGTGCTGGTCAAGACGACGCGCGCTGACCGCCAGCGAAAGCCCGATTTCGCAATCGCTTCGCGGAGTACTGCTCCGCCGGTCGAAAACCCTCGTTTTGCCATCACGTCTCGCAAGTCCGCGATGCGCCAACTCGTTCTATTGATGCCTGATTGCGATGGTGGCTCGTGCAGCAGCTTGAAGAGCTCGTCGCGGTAGCGGTCGTCGTCGGCAATCCGCGCTCGGAATTTTTGGTGGGTCAAGGCCTCAACGCCGCCCTGGTCGTAGAGCAAGCGGCTACGGCGAACAGTATTGGGGCCAGAGCCAGATGCTTGGCAATGTGCGAGGGGACTTCAGCCGACCCGTACGAGCAGCTCATCTTCGCGAAGGAGTCGGACCTGTCGCTGGTCATGATCAACGGTACCCCAGGTCCCCGCCGTCGTCGCATCGAGCTTCACCCGCTCGCTCGTCAACAGCTTCTGCGCGAACTGACCAAGGCAGAGGAACACCACATGTCCCGTGTTGCGGGTCGCGACCGTCCGGAGTACCTGCCCCACCACCGGCTTCCAGAACGGGATGTGCCCCTTGGTCTGTTCGGGTGCGCCACCCGACTTGTAGCGAGTGATCGTCAGTCCGGCGTTCAGGCAAAGCACGCCCTGCGACTGCAGATGGTCGAACAGGTCGCGTGGCGATTCGAGCTGGATGGTCGCGGTGAACTTGACGAAGTTCGACCAGGTCATCTTCAGCACGGTGGCATCGCCTGTCCTTGCGGCGACGAGCATCCTCAGCAGGACCCGCAAGCTGTTCGCGACCGACGATGCCTTGCTGACCCACGCGTTGAGGTCGCCCTGCTCGAACGACCGCCCCGTCGCGCGACTCAACGCCGGGTACGGATCCTGGCCGATCAGCACACAGCGAACCTGCGACGGCTCGACGCCGTCGAACGCCCTGAACACATGCGCATCGGCACGTGCTCCAGCGAGCAGGACGTCGCGTCTTGTCGGATAGATCGGCTCCGTCGTCGCGAACGTCAACGTATCCAGAACACCGAGCGCATTGGGGCTCACGCCCGCCAGCACTGTTCGCCACTTCGGCGACAGGTCATCGCGCCAGTCCACGGAGAAGCCATTCAATGCATCACGCAAGTTCATCGGCATACCTCAGCACGGAGCGACGTGATCTATGCCCAGAGCCCACGCAGGCCCGCCTTGATCGAGGCCGACACGTTGAGCTGAAGATCGAGTTCATCGAGATAGGCAGGATCGTCGACGACCGTCAGGTTGTCGATCGCCAGTGGCGTGACCGACGCCGACAGTCGCGGCGCCGCCCGAAACATCGGCCGCATCATTGCCGCGGCCCGCAGCGGCCGCCCATCGGCAGTCCGCTCGGGCAGATTGGGACGCATGTCCACCCCGGTATCGACGACCTCGTCGAGCGCGAGCCGCCACGTGTTTCCGGCGTCGCGCGTGCGCGCCGCCTCGGACACCCGCTTCGGGCGCTCGGCACTGCGCGCCAGCCGGGGCAAGCCACGCAAGGCCCCTTTGAGCGCCTCGTGTGCGGCTGACAGCGTCAGTCCCTGCACAAGCGGATCCGCGACCGGATGAGCCAGGTAGAGCATCCGGTTCGTTCCGCCCACCTTCAATGACTCGCCGACAAAGTCGAGCTTGCGCATGATCGTCGACGAGCCAAAGCGTCCGATACGCGTGCGATCGACCTCGCGATGTCGCATCCCGTTGCGCCTGGGTTCATCAGCGGACCGAATCCGTTCCTGGCCGTCAATGAAAAACTGGCTGCGATGGGGGCTCCGGCGATCGACTGGTAGGTCCGGAACGTGCACTTGGGTCGTAGCCCGCCGGTGACGTTGGCTGCAGCGAGAAACGGGTGAACGGACGGACGCTCGTTCCTAAAATTTGCCGCGTCGCTAGGCTGCGTCGCCCAATGCGGCCATGACCACGGTGCGCAGACCGACACCTCGACCGTGTGCACGTGACAAGTGTGCTTTGCGCGCTTGAGCAGCGCACGCGGTATCGAGCGTCACCGCCGAATCGGAGGGGGCGATGGGGGAGAACGATGTCCCGCGTTTGCCTTCCCGTGGGTCTTCGTGGCTCCCGCCTACCAATGCCGCTCTAACAAGGGTGGGCCGGGCGTGGACCGTCAGGACTTCACAGACATCGAAGCGTACGTGCAGCTATGACGGCGACCGCGGCAACGTCCGACCTCGAGTACACAGTCGAAACGCACCGACCACGGCTCACTGTTTCACTGTTTCAGAGCAGGCGCCCAAGGCACAGCGGCGTCTATGGGCAGTTCAGCGGGCGGGACGTATCGGTTGTTGTGTAGCCGCAGCCCATGCATCTCCTTCAAATTGGGGGCTCGCGTCGTGGCAATTTCCATTCAGAATCCGCATGCTCGCTGATCGATGACTTCCATCAAAGAACGCGCGATGTGGCAAGGAGTTGCCGAGGGAGTTCACAAAAGAACCCGAAACCAGTATCGCGTCCCCTGCGATGTTCTTGGTCACCGTAGCGCGCGGAGTAGCAAGATGGACGGGCCCGCAAAACAGCATCCGGGAGGACAACCTTGCCTGCGCTCCGCAACTACGACTTGTTCATTAGTCACGCGTGGAAGTACAACGATGCCTACTACAGGCTAATTCAGCTGCTTGATGCAGCCCTGTTCTTTCAGTACCGGAACTACTCCGTCCCGACGCATGACCCGCTTGTCGATCCGGGTACCGTGATCGGTGAGGCTCGCCTTTCTAGTCTGCTCGATGCGCAGATTCGCCCTGTTCAGTGCGTTCTTGTCATAGCCGGTATGTACGCGGCCCATAGATTCTGGATTGACAAGGAGATCGCGTTTGCCCAGATGTACAACAAACCGATCATTGGCCTCATCCCTTTCGCGCAAGAGCGCGTCCCACTGTCCGTTCAAACCGCAGCACATGAAATGGTGGGCTGGAACACGAGTTCCATCGTTGACGCGGTTCGTCGGCGGGCTCTTTGACGTCCGACCGCCGATGAGTAGGCGCGCACTCGCGAGCGGCATAGGCTGTGGTCGACGCAAGCTTGACCCAGACCTAGTAGCCCGACACTTTCGCCCTGTGCCGCTCGGCCTCGGCCCTAATCTTCGACAGTGACGCAGAACATCATGCCGAAAGTCCCGACCCATGCACTACCGCCTCTTTGCCACTTTGGGAGGCGTCCAGTCTCTGAAAGGGCGTCGCAGGCGAGTCCAAGCCAACGCGAGGGTCAGTGATGGGTACCTGCTTTGTCGCTCAGGGTTTCGGCAAGAAGACCGACTACACCGATGGGCGCGTACTCGATCTCGACGCGTCCTATGCGGTCATTCGTGACGCGGTCAAGGACGCGGGTCACGAGTGTTTGCGGGCCGACGAGATCGTGCACGCGGGCACGATCGACGTGCCCATGTACGAGCAGTTGCTACGTGCCGACCTCGTGATCGTTGACCTGTCGACTTACAACGTGAACGCAGCGTTCGAGCTTGGTATCCGCTAAGCAACCCACGCCGCTCGATGCACTTCTGGCCGCACACCGGTTTCTCCAAGAACTGAATCCCGAACACACAAACGACGCCGAGACCTTGGGTCTGTGGGGCGCAGTACACAAGCGATTGTGGGATCTACAACCGGATCCGACCTACCTCTCGGAAAGTATCAGCGCCTACTCTCGCGGCTTCTATCTGAAGCAGGACTACTACAACGGTGTTAACTATGCCGTCCTGCTTGAGACCCGTGCGTTGCAATTCGCTCAACGAGGTGAGCGCGACGATGCCGTGGCTGACCGCGTTCTTGCACGGCGTGCCCGCGAGGACATCCTGCGTTACGTCACACCGTATGTCGCCGAGCAGGCTGAGCTTCCTTCGGACAAGCGCTATTGGCTGTTGGCGTCAATGTGGGAGGTGTGCGTTGGCCTTGGCCAGGTAGCTCAGGCATCACAGTGGGAAGCGAAGGCACGCGCCCTCAATGCGCCGAGCTGGATGCTGCAGAGCTCGCACGCAACCTTTGCGCAAGCTCGGGTATGTGCCAGATTTCGTCGGGGAATCTCCCCTTCAAGGCGGCTGCCAGCGGTTGAAACGGATTGTCTCCAAGCTCGCGGGGAGAGAACGTCACCGCGAACCAGCGCACACCCGATACTAGAGGGTCGGCCGTCAGCTTCGGGATCAAGCCGGCATACACGAGCGAAGACTTGCCGGAGCCGGAGGCGCCGATCAGCGCCACGAAACGCTCGCCTCTCGCGAGCAGACGCTCCAGTAACGCGTCGACCTCTGCATCGCGACCGAAGAATCTATCGGCCTCGCCGGAGAAGAAGGCACGCAGACCCGGATACGGGCGGCCTTCTATAGGTTTGGGTGTTGTCCCGTCGCGATGCTCTCGCCGTGTCGTACGAAATAGAGTCTGGTCATGGGCGCGATGGATGTGGAGGCCGAATGGCAGCCTGCCACCGACTCATCGTAGCCGCTGGAACGCCGCACGGCGCTTCACAAGCATTCAAGTAACTTGAGCGCGACCACTGTGCCAATGGTGAACGTCGTGGAGGCAACTGCCGTTACGACAACAAGGGGCAGCAAGCCGCAACGCGCCATGAGGTGCTCGGCTGGTAGTCCGTCTCCTTCGTTCGAACTGCCCGAATACGTACGGGTGAGGCCAACAAGGCGCTCGGACAACTCAGCCTCAAATCGGTCGAGTCTGCGCAGAATTGCGTTGGTTGCTTCGGTACGTTGCGCCATGCCGATCGCGCGTCATGCGCTCCCGCCGTGGCAAGCGTGGCCGTCGTTCAGCCCGCGTGCCGACCAGAGTTGGCGCCGCTTGCGTTCGTCTCCTGGTTGGGTTCCGTGCATGCTTTCCAGCGCGACGCCGTGGTCGGTCTCGATACGCCAGCACAGTTCATCGCTGCCAGGCTCCTCGCACTCCCACACCGCAAGGCACAGCGCGCTGGACAGTCGATCAGTGCGAGTCATGTACGCAGGCAGCAAGACGTAGAGATTGCGGGCCGACCAGTGGGGCAGTTCGGAGAGAACGAGGGCGTCGCGCAGGTCGTGAACGAAGAATCGGCGCCACCGATCGATTTCATCATCGTTCTGGGCGGTCGACAAGACTTGAAGAATCCAGACAGGCAGATTGTTCGTGACTTCCACGAACGTGTGAATGGAGGAATCTTGGCGACCGCCCGATAGCAGCGCGGGCACGGGGACCCGGGAGCTTTGATCCACTCGGAACATCAATCCAGCTCCTCACGCAGTGGCGTATGTGGAAGATCATCCGTGGTGCAATTGTCATCATAAACCGACGATTGGCAAATGCCAATCTCATCGCCTCGACACGCGCAAGATCCCGCGCTCGTGTCGCTTGGCGCGGCGATACGCAGGGCCAGGCTTGAACGCGGGTTGTCGCAAGAGGAGCTCGCGCACCGGGCCTCGATAGATCGCTCCTACATGAGCAGCATCGAGCGTGGTGGGCAAAACCCTGGGGTCGTCTCCGTGGTTCGAGTGGCGCGCGCCATGGATATGACACTCACTGAGCTAATGGCCGAGGCTGAGCTGTAGCCAGTCGTGCCGCGGTGACCTGCTGTGTGGTGGCCAACACTTCAGGGGTCCTACACTTCGTCAGAGATTGCCCAACGAGAGCAAGCCTTGCTACCGCTCGCAATTGTGAAACTGTTGATCGATCGAGATCTTCCCTTGCATTCGTTGGCCATCCGTCTACAACGCTATTCCGTCTGATACCGCGTTTCGTTGCTCGCGCCGAGGAGGCTCCCCTCGCATCGTTGACGCGGGCGACTACGGCGACCCAGGTTGCAATCCCGCCATGATCTCAAGGTTCTGCATCGCCGCGCCCGATGACCCCTTGCCTAGATTGTCCAGGCGAGCGACCAACATCAATTGCTGTGATGACGAATCTGACAGTACGAAGATCTCAAGATCGTTGGTATTGTTGAGCACCTCAGGATCTAGAAGCGCTCGCCCAGAAGCGTCCCGTGTCACCTCGCAGTGCACGCTCACGCCGGCGCATCCACCATAGTGTTGGGCGTATGCTTCGCTGATCGCGGCAACAAGCCCCGACCCTTTGATCGACAGATGATCGACATGTAGGGGGAGGCTCACAAGCATCCCTTGGCGGAACCGTCCTACGGATGGCAGGAAGATCGGCGTCCTCGTGACACCGCCGTGCTTGACGATCTCCGGCACGTGCTTGTGCTTCAGGTCGAGAGAATAGAGATAGAAGTTGGCATCAATTCGGTCGCTACCGTTGTCTTCGAACGCCTCGATCAGCGCGCGACCTCCGCCGCTGTAGCCGGAAACACCGAAGAGGCTCAGCGGCGCCGAATCCAAGAGCAGGTTCGCATCGACCAACGGCCTGAGCAAGGCGACCGCGCCAGTTGCAAAGCAGCCAGGATTTGTTACCCGCGAGGCGTTCGCGATTGCGCTGCGCTGCCCCTTTGTTAATTCGGGAAAACCATAGACCCAGCCGTCAGCGACCCGATGTGCAACGCTAGCATCAAGAACCCGCACATGTTTGTTGTGGATCATCGCCACCGACGCACGTGCCGCCTCATCGGGAAGGCAGAGCACTGCTATGTCGCAAGTGTTCAGCGCGTCCCTGCGAGCGCTCTCAAGCTTTCGTTGCGCGTGGGGCAGCGTCAGCAGTTTGAACCGCCCCGCGGAGCGGAGGCGCTCGGCCAACTTCATTCCAGTTGTACCGGCCTCACCGTCAATGAATACCGTGACCATCGCGCTTCCTCTACAGTGGTTTACCGAAGTGTAGGCCGACGATCTGGCAGCCACGGTTCATCCAGAATCGCTGTGCTCGGCTATTCGTCACAAAGGTGTCGAGTACGATCCGCTCACAGCCATTGTCGCGTGCGATCTGCTCGAGACTCTCCCATAGTTGGCTGCTCACGCCCCGACCCCGATCTGCATCGGCAACGATGAAGTGATCGACGTAGAGGTAACGGCCGTAGCAAAAGCGGTGTTGGATCCAGAACCCGCACATCGCGATCATCATGGCGGGGTCGCCATCGCCGAAGGTGAAGGTGCCAATGCACTTCCAGCCCTCCGCCTGCACGCGGTCAAATCGCCGCCGCAGCACGTCCTCGCCGATCGATGGATAGAGAACTTTCAGGTGTGCGAGAAACGGCTCGAAGTCCTGCGGAAAGCGCAGGGGCCTCACGGATGCTTCGGCTCCTGTTACCTGCGTCTCCAGTTCGGCCAGGGCAACAGTCATGGTACCTCCTTGGATGCAGTCGATGGAGCAGGGGATAGCGTCCGGCTATCCTGAGTACGAGCCGATGTGCGCCGCACGGCGAGCGGTATGAGATGGAGGGCGACGCCAACAAGCACAGTTCCGACCGCGGCCATCAGCTGAATGCTCATGCGTTCGTCTAATACAAGCCACGCTAACGAGACCCCGCACACTGGGATCAGGAGCGCAACTGGCGACACGGCGGCGACTCCGATTGCCTTTATCGCGCGCCCCCACAAGACCTGGGCGACGGCAAACGACGCAATCACAATGTATGCGATCGCGGCGTATGCCGATACGGGCAGGTGAACGAGTGCTTCACCAATGGGAGGTGCATCGGGCAACAGAACCGGGCGAATGAGGCAGACGACCGGCAAGCAAGCAAGTGCGGAGGCCGACTGCAACTGTGCAACGCTTCCGGTTGTCCGTCGAAGTGTCAGATTGGCGAATGCCCAAGCCGCAGCGGCAAGAAGGCACACTGCACTGCCCAGCAAAGGGGTCTTGTCGTGGCCAGTAGCAAGCACGCCTACCAACCCCGCCAGCCCTAGCACGCTACCAATCAAGGTGGTGAACAGTATTGTTTCGCCCAGCATTGCCCAACTCAAGAAGAGCGAGATGAATACTTGGAACTGCATCAGTAGCGCTGCGATTCCAGGCGACAGCCCAAGCTGTATCGCGACGGTTGACAACAGATACTGGCCGATGCCGGAGCACAACGCGTACACAAACAGTGTCGAAAGCGAGACCGTGGGCCAACCGACGAGTGGAAGCAATGCGGCGGCAAAGGCGAAGCGAGCTGCCGTTAACAGGTAGGGGTCGAGGTGTCCGAGCGCCAACTTTACCGCGACAAAGTTCCCCCCCCATAGCGCCGCGGCGATGATCGCCGCGACATAAGCGCCGGCTTTTGAGTTCATAGACTAAGCCGTTATTGCTTCGTTGCGCGCGTGCTCGAAGACACTCTCAAGCATCGCGTAGTACCGGTTGGCGACCTGAAGCCTGAGTTGCACTCCGATCGAGACCTCGGGCACTAAGTCGGGCCGCTCATGAAGAAGAGGCAGCACTACAGCGTTCAACAAATCGTCTCCGTGCTTCGCATCCACCTTCACGTGCATCTCGTGATAGTAGATGAATGATTCAGGGACCTTCAGCCTACGCATGCCCTGAACGGCCTTAGAAAACCGGCGAGGAGCCGTGTGCTCCAGCAGTGTGAGCGCCCCCAGCAATCGCGCACCGTATTGCCTTCGAAGTGCAAGAAACATCAGTAGGTTCCCATTTGCGAGCGCCTCTGCGGTCGGTTGCACCCAGCGTCGGCAGGACGTCCGCTCAAGTACAGTTCGAAAGTAGGTCGCAGACTCGCCAAAGAGGAGTGTGTGCATCTGGTCGACACGTCCTTCACCCATCTCTTCCCAATAGTTGAAGGCGAGTGCGACCTTAGCTTGAGGTTGGAGGCCAAGCTGGGCGAGAGCGATAACATCGTCAAAGCGTCCGTCGACTTGCTCCTCGTAGCAAATGTAGATTGACAGTTCCTCCAGCGATGCCGCATGAGCAAGGTGATCGAAGAAGGATTCGGCTGCGGCTACCTGATCGCGGAATCGCGCGCGGTACCAAGGCTGGAAGTCCGCTGGCGTCTTCGGAAGGTCCGCCAAGTCGATGGTCTTCATCTCATCGTGCATCCATGCCGCCTCGAGTGCTGCGGTGGTGCTCTGGTGCATTTGTAGCGCAGCGGCATCGTAGCTTTGCGGGCCTGCCATCTCTCTCAGGTACTGCGCATTCAACAACGCCTGCGCCTCCAGCGTTGCGTGGTTCAAATCCGACATCAGAATGCCTTTCTGTCGTGGACAAAGTCTGCCAGGTCGGGCTTGCTCTTCCAGAGCGGCTCCAGTGGATGACTTCCCAATGCGTCAACAAATTCCGACGTTTTCTGTCGTTGCAGCGACGGTAGATAGCGCGGGCAGTTTGGAAAGATGTCGCTGACTTGCACAACCACGGCCAGCTGAGCACCGGCAAACCGGCCCAACGTTTCATCGTCACGCGCGATCGATGCTTGTCCGTGTATCCGCAACTTTCGCTTATCTCCCCAGAACTCGACGAACAACAACGCCACTTGCGACGTTGCACCGATGTTGCCGAGCGTGCGAAACATGCCGTTCCCATCGTAGTCAGGAAACGCCAGCGTCGAGTCGCTCAGCAATTGCGCGAAGCCGGCGGGTCCACACTTCACCGAACAATCGAGTCGTCCATCGGGTGCCGCAGAAGCGATGAAGAAGAACTCAGCGCCGCTGACAATTTCGGCGTCCGTGTCGTTAAACGCATGGCGAAGGCGAGTCGACTCAATGCGGTCCGCAATGCGGGAGGTGCCCATCTGCGCCTGCAACTGTCGCTGCGCATCGTGGAAGAAAGCGGTCATGGCTGCACCTGCTTTCAGCGGAATTCGATTACGAGCACATCGCGGTAGCCGGGACGGCTTTCGTCTTCCGGCAGTATCGACGTGGTGTCGTGCAACACGGTGTCGTCGCGAAATACCATCATGTCTCCGCCCGACCGCAACTGACCATGGAAGACAGGCCGGTGTGTGAGGATGTCGAACAGGGTTGTCTCGCCTCCACTGAAGTTGATCTTGTTTGCCATAAACAGGCAACTGAACTTGACTCCGTCCCGATGCATACCTTCTGGCACCGGTTTACCCACTTGATCACGCTGGGCGATGATGCGGTTGAAGTATGTATTGATTCGCCAACTTGCTTGCTGTTCCAGCTCGCCGTAGTTCCGGCCGAGTGTGGCGAGCAGTGTGCGAAGCACGTTGTTGCCGATGATCGCGTCAGTCAAGGGGGCGAAGTGTCGTTCGATGCCGCCATTCAGCGGGTTGAAGTATTTCGGCTGGCTGTAAGGGCCGTGTGGCTGGCACTCAAGTCGGTCTCCTTCAAGAAAATACTTAAACCGACCGAAGCGTCGTTGACGATATGTTCCACCATCATTCATGTACTGATCGGCGGGCAGATCTTCGAAGATCGCCTGGAAGCGCGACCAATCGGCGAATTCGCACAAGTCGACCCCAAGTACTTGTGCTGCCGTTCCGTGAACATAGCGTTCTTCGGCAAGATGCTCCAGGCGATTCAATGCCAGCTCAAGCATGTTGGCTCCTCTTGATGTTTACGATGAAGTCGAAATACGATCGATTCTGAAAGGCGATGTGCTGTGCGATTCGACTGTGAAAGGCGGAAAGCGCTTCGGGTCGTAGGGCTGGCGCCAAGTGGTGTTCCACGTGATAGTTGTTGCCATTGGTCAGCCATGTGATGAAGCGATTCGCCCGGATCGTGCGAGTGTTTTTGAAAACAAGCGGTGACTTCTCGCAGCCCCAATGCTCGGGCAACTCGATCAGTGTGTGTAGGCAACAGGCCAGCGGCAGCGCGCAGAACAACACCGGGCTGAACTGCCACACGGCGACACCGACTGGCACTGATATCAACGCGGCCAGTCCAAATAGGCGATAGTCACGGCGGATGCGTGGTCCGTTGTTGTTGTTGTAGACCATCCCAATTGAACGATTGGTGTACGACGCGAAGATCATCTGCACTACCCTTGCCCAATGCGGCAGCATCAGGAGATTGGCGGCGAGACGCAAAGCTCGTCCGTTTGCCTCCTTTGAATATTGGAAGAACTCAGAATCGTCTGCCGTTCCCACGTGCTGGTGGTGGTGTAGGTGACGATCGCGGTAGTGGTGGTAGGAGATAAAAAGTGGAAGGCCAAGGAAGAAGCCTAGTGTTGCCTCAACAGCCCTGTTGCCAGTGCCCGTGCTGTGCAAGGCTTGATGTTGAAGCTCAATGCCGTGAGCGAAGGCGATAGCAACGAGAGCGGTGCCCAGCAACTTTGTCCAAGCTGGCGAGCAGAGCGTGAGAAGTGCGCCGGCCACGATAAGCAACAGCCAAACGAGGCACTTCACTAGAAAAGTAAGAGGATTCGGCCGCACCAGATCCTTGTATTCGATTCCCTGAGTCATGATTTTGTGGTGTTGATGTGCACTGCCAGATTTGTCGAAGCCGTCTTCGCGACGACATCAAAAACTGCAGGCAAAAGCATGCCTTGACTCTCAATTAAGAGTTAGGCGGTTGAGGAGAGGCCGGTCGGACGAAGGGCTGTAAGCCCGCGATCAGAAGGCCGAGCAGATGGCGAGCAAAGTCAAAGTGTTTTCAGCATTTTTTGTGGTTGTAGGGGCCGCCGTTGAGGAAGGGCGGCGCGATAAGGCGCAGGGTATGCATTCGTCACTGGACGCTGCATCCGATTCCGAGATGCAGCCGCTTGATCACGCCGAAGGCGAAACGTACGTTCTTGATACACATACGTGTTTACGCACAGCTACGCTGTGCGCACCTTCAGGCTGCGGCCTACCAATCTGGAATCTCCCTAGTTCGCGCAACTCCTGCCGGCGGCGATTCGTAGTCGCAGCCGTGACATGACCGCTGCTTTTTTGAGGCGGATGTTGCGGGCGCAATTCTCCAATCCAAACCCATAAGATTGAAGATGTAAGAACTGACAGTTGTCGAGGGACCGCTGATCTGTTAGACGCGAACCTGGCGTGAGATTCGCAGCCGTGTCAGCATGCGACTCGCACGCCGTGGGCCTGCGTCTCTCGCAAATTCGGCCTCCTTTCCGTCGATGAAGTAGAGCTGAGCACTGCGCGAGAGCGCCGTCTGCCAACCGCAATTTCGAGGGGTTCACCTTGGACTGGCCAGCGCGCGAATTTGGCTTTCCACTCTCGATGCCGGCATGGCTACCCGGCGAAACGTTCTTTAGCCTGGTCTGCCGATATCACGTGCTGTCGGGTGGCAGAGTTCCGGCCTCGACCAACATCGCGCTGTTCGGCCATCGTCATCAGGGCAGTCAACACGACTTTCCGAACCGGCTTGGAGAATTCGCTACAAGGACGAATCAGGCCCTCGGCGATGCGGCGACGATCGCGCTGACCCGAACGATCCTACCGTTCTACTTGCCGCTTCAAACCCAGCAGCGAGCAGAGGCCGCTCTCGCCGCTCTGGTCAACCAGGGCGGCGGCATGCTCAAGTTCAAGCTTGGCATCTTGACCAGTCGGTTCCGGGCGAACCATCCGCTGAAGGCTTGTCACACCTGTATGGCCGTGGACGCGGCCAGTATCGGATGCGCCTACTGGCACTTGGAGCACCAATACCCGGGCGTGTGGGTTTGCATTCGCCATCGGGTTGTTCTGCGTGCGGCCATCGTCAAGTCGACTGGCGTAGAGCGGTTTGGGTGGACGTTGCCGCGGAGTGACCAGCTTGCGGACCTCTCGCAGGGCACGATGCCGCCGGAAAGCATGGACGCGCTGCATCGACTTGCCGAAATGATTCTCGGATGGGCAACGCTACCCGTCGGCACGCACTTGTCGATGGATATGCTCAGCCGCACGTACCGATCTGCACGGCCCGCCGTCGGCCCTCGCGATCGCGCCGGCCTATCTAGATTGGCTGACGAATACTGCACCGCTGTGAGGCCCTTGCGAATCGTGCCCGAGTTGGGCTGTTTGCCATCCATGTCGCGCGAGGCATCGTTGCAGATCAGGCAATGGATGTACGCCCCGCGTGGCGGCACCCATCCGCTGCGGCACCTCGCGCTCATCTATTGGCTGTTCCCGGATTGGCGATCATTTTGGGATCGCTACGGCGGCGTTGCCGCTGAAGAGCCGAACGTGCAGGCGGTACAGGACATCGTGCCGTCACGAACAGTCGACCCCAGAAGGACGGTCTTGATGACTCATCTCGACGCGGGACGGTCGGTGAGCTTCGGCGCCAAGGCCGTCGGCGTGGATGTCGCTACGGCAATGGCCTGGGCCGCGAGTTCCGGGCGCGCGGTCGCGCGTCGACCGAAGGTACTCAAGGACGGTGCTTTGCAGAGCCTGATCGTCAGCTTGCGATCGGGGATGGACAAGGTCGACGCAGCGCGTTCGCACTCGATTTCAGTCGAGTCGGTGACTCGCGTCCTGCGAACCGAGGTGGGACTGCGCGACGCATGGAACCAAGCGCGTATCGATGCGGCTCGCCGCGAAGCGCGCACCGCCTGGATGTCCGTCATGTCCGACGCCCCATTCCTCGGCACGAATGCCCTGCGCGCGCAGCAACCCGCAGCCTATGCGTGGTTGTACCGAAACGATCGGGATTGGCTGGCAGCTCAAGCTGAATTGTCTCGAGGGGCGCGACACGTTGACCGAGCGCCGCGCGTCGACTGGGATGCGCGCGATATCGCACTCAGCGTGGATGTACGGCGCATTGCGGCGGAGCTAGCGACAGAAACCGGCCAACCACGTGCGGCTCTCTGGCAAATCTATCAACGCCTTCCCGAGCTGAAGGCCAAGCTCGGCGCACTCGATCGTTTGCCGTTGACTCGCCGTGCGATTGCGAACGCCACTCGCGGGCGCAGAAGAGGCTCGCCGCCCCTCCTGCTTTAGGCGCCACAGATCGACCTCCTCGAACGCCCTCGCCCGAGGTACTTGGTGCGATTGACGAGGTCATGCAGATATGCACAATGGAATGCATGGTCAAACGCAACGAGCTGAGCGCCGAGGCTGCATTGGCAGCCACTCATGCGCGCGCTGTCGGGCTGACGCAGCTACATATCGCAAGTGCTCTAAATGCCAGCCAGTCGCAAGTGAGTCGCGTTCTCTCCGGCAATGCCCGCCGTCGGTCCCGACTTTTCGATGCGGTATGCAAATATGTGTTTTCTTGTCCGCGCACATCAGCGGAGACTTCAGCATCGAATTTGCGACGCCCCTCCGCAGACATTGATCGAGCGCTTGACGAGGTCTGGGACGGTACTTACGAACATGCCCGCGCACTCGCGTTGGTCATCCGAAGCTTGGCCGCGCTCGGCCCGAGCGCGAGCCTGGATAGGCCTCGCATCAAGCGTGTCGCAAAGAGAAGACTCAGATGAACGTCCCCGTTCCGTTGCCCGATGAACTGGCGAACGGCTACACGGAGCGTTTGCTGCGTTTAAACGGGTACTCGGGTGCCACCTGTAAATCGCGGGCTTTCTCCGAGTCAAACTTTCGGAAGGTGCTGCCGCAACTGAGTTGGATCGAGAAGCTTGCGCGCTTCGTGGGACAGTCACCCGAGCAGTTTCGGCATCAGCACACAATGCTGCCCTTCAACGGCGCGGTGCGGGCCAAAGATCTGATTCGTTGGTCCATGTCGTCGCCGCAACGGTCGCCGTTCCACTACTCCGCCGGCAAGCTCAATCCGCTCGGGATGCTTGCCTGTCCCCAATGCGCGAAAGAGGACACAGCGTTCTGGGGCGTGTCCTACTGGCGCCGGTCGCATCAACTTACCGGCGTCGTTTGGTGCGCGAAACACGAGGCGCCGCTGATGCTGTGCGATCCGAGTGCCGCCAGCTCTCTGCCGAGCGAGGCGCTGAGCCGAGCCAAACCACTAGACCGGAAGCTTGTGACGCAGGCAATGGCCAACGTCACGGTGCGTAAGTACGCGGAAATGTGCGCCAGCTTCCTAGCGAACAGTCGTTCGCTCTCTACCCACCAAGTGGTGCATTGTTTGCAGGCGCGGGCAGCTACTTTGGGCATCCGCGCTCACTCGGGTGTACGAAGCAGTCACATCAGCAGGGTTGCCCTTCAAGCCACCGAGGGTCCGTGGCAGCAAATGTTCTTCCCCGACTTGGCTCGAGCGCGTGAAGGGGCTTTCGTGGATTCGATCGATCGGACCTATTCAAGCCGCAATGTTGCCTACAAGGCGCCCGCCTACGCGATGGCATTCGCCGTGTTCTACGACTCTGCAGAGGACGCCTTCGCGGACCTTGACGCGTCGTCGGCCCTACTCAGCCCCGGACGCCCAACACGCGACAAGCCAGCGAATCGACGTTCCCACTCCGCACTTCGCAAACACTCCGTCGATCGGATCACAGGCTCCTCAGAAAAGGTCCAGACTCGCATCCGGATGGCAATAGAAGCATTTGTCGACGGGGCGTCGATAGCCGACGCGGCCTCCGAGCAAAGAGTGAGCGAAGACGAACTACGGGAAGCAATGCGCAATGCGCTCAGGCCAGCGTTTGCGTCGCAACAATGGAGTTGATTTGGTAGTTCTCGAGGCGAATGCAGCGGGGCTGTCGTTCATGATGTACAGGAGGAAGAACACCATGTCGATAGGTCCGCGCTTCTGTACAAGTCCTCGTATGCCATTTGAAAGTTTGGGTCGTTGCTGGTTAGCGCTTCGACTGCGGGCCTCCATGGAGCTAGAACTGTCGATGATGCTTGTCTGAAGTCGTCAAAGCTTAACGCTTCCGCACCGCGTTCGTGGGCTATCCGGCACGAGTGCAACCAGAACAAGACGCAAATCCTCAAGACACCGCCGCTGAGTTCGAAGAGCAAGCGGCGCAGGGAGTCTGACGGTGGCAATTTTCGTGGCAAGTACTGATACCGGCAAAGCTGAGGAAAGAGCATCTTGCTAAAGAAATCGTCGTCCGCGCTCGTTGCGCGTGGAATTGTGTATCTGCGAGCCGTCGAGCAGCACTGGCAGACAGGTCGAGACTCTCGGTCTCGAGCTTTCGCGTCGTGCTCGCGGCCTCGAGAAGTTTTGCTCGAGCGTCGCCGATCGTGATCGCGTCACCGTTGGCCCCTGGCGACTGGAGGATCGCGGATATCGCGTTCAGCAACAGGTCATGCTCGTTCGAGCTTAGCCCCGACTTGGCCAGTTGTTCCCAGTCCTTGTTGGCCGCCAAAAGCTCAGCGCTGGCCGCCGAAAGCTCCGCTCTCAGCGCAGTCAGCCGAGTAGGAACCCCGCTGCAAGGGGAGTCTAGAGCCAGGTCGATGCCCTACCGGACGAAGCAGGGCATCAAGGAACTGCGTTTCACAGGCGATTTGAAATCGAGCGCGACACGAGTTCGGGGTTCTTCATCGAGAACGTTCACACGCCGGAGGTGAGGAAGCCGTCGATCGAGGTTGGACAAACTTTGGATGGGCGACGGGCCAAGGCGACCTCATGTTTTACGTGGGTCGCGTCGAAAGCAAGCCCTACAGCAGCCACGTGCTCGAGACGTGGCGACGTTCGCGCGACCATTGTTCCTGACAGGAAGATCACGTGGATCTGCGCGGTGTCTCAGACTCTATTGCGGTGTCTCAGAGTTTAATGCGCTGTCTCAGGCATTAATGGCAAAGAACATTTTGATGCAGCCCCGCGCAACTTATTCCACCGTCACGCTCTTCGCCAGGTTACGCGGCTTGTCGACATCCGTCCCGCGCGCGCAGGCCGTGTGGTACGCCAGCAGCTGCAAGGGGACGACGTGCAGGATAGGCGAGAGCGCGCCGTAGTGCTCGGGCATGCGGATGACGTGGAGGCCTTCGCCGCTTTCGATGCGCGTGTCGGCATCGGCGAACACGAACAGCTCGCCGCCGCGGGCGCGCACTTCCTGCAGATTGCTCTTGAGCTTCTCGAGCAGCGCGTCGTTCGGCGCGACCGTGACGACCGGCATCTCGGCGGTGACGAGGGCGAGCGGCCCGTGCTTGAGTTCGCCGGCGGGGTAGGCCTCGGCGTGGATGTAGCTGATCTCCTTCAGCTTCAACGCGCCCTCGAGCGCGATCGGGTAATGCAGGCCACGGCCGAGGAAGAGCGCGTTTTCCTTGCGCGCGAACTCTTCGCTCCACGCGATCACCTGCGGCTCGAGCGCGAGCACGGCCTGCACCGCGACCGGCAAGTGGCGCAGCGCCTTCAGGTGCTCGGCCTCTTGTTCATCTGACAGCAGGCCGCGCGTCTGCGCCAGCGCCAGCGTGAGCAGGAACAGGCCGACGAGCTGGGTGCTGAAGGCCTTGGTCGAGGCCACGCCGATCTCGACGCCGGCGCGCGTGATGTAGGCGAACTCGCACTCGCGCACCATCGCGCTGGTGGCCACGTTGCAGATCGTCAGCGTCTGCTTCATGCCGAGCGCGCGTGCGTGCTTCAGCGCGGCGAGCGTGTCGGCGGTCTCGCCGCTCTGCGTGATCGTGACGACCAGCGTGCGTGGGTTCGGAACGCTGTCGCGGTAGCGGTATTCGCTCGCCACTTCGACATTCGTCGGGATCTTGGCGATGCTCTCGAGCCAGTACTTCGCGACCGAGCCGGCGTAGTAACTGGTGCCGCAGGCGAGGATCAGCACCGAGTCCACGTCCTTGAAGACGCGGTGCGCGCCGTCGCCGAACAGCTCGGGCGTGATGCCGGACACCGCATCGAGCGTGTCGGCGATCGCCTTGGGCTGCTCGAAGATTTCCTTCTGCATGTAGTGGCGGTAAGGCCCGAGCTCGGCCGCGCCGCTGTGCGCGACCACGGTGCGCACCTCGCGCTGAACGGCGCGGTAGTCGCCGCCGGCGCTGCGGTGGCTGATCCAGTGCTTGCCGAGCTGCAGGTCGACCACGTCGCCTTCTTCGAGGTAGACGATCTGGTCGGTCACGCCGGCCAGCGCCATTGCATCGGACGCGAGGAAGTTCTCGCCCGCGCGCTCGCCTTTGCCGACGCCCAGCACGAGCGGCGAACCTTCGCGGGCGCCGACGATGCGATGCGGTTCGTCGCGGCAGAACACCGCGATCGCAAACGCGCCGCGCAGGCGAACGGTGGCGCGCTGCACAGCGTCGAAGAGGTCGCCGTCGTAGAGGTGGTCGACGAGGTGGGCGATGACCTCGGTGTCGGTCTGGCTCGCGAACACGTAGCCGCGCGCCTTGAGCTCGGCGCGCAGTTCGTCGTGGTTCTCGATGATGCCGTTGTGCACCAGCGCAATGCGCCCGGCCTGCGCGGTACCGCCGCTGACGTCGACCGCGGCGTCCGACACGCCGGGGCCGCGGCTGAAGTGCGGGTGGGCGTTGCGCACGATCGGTGCACCGTGCGTGGCCCAGCGGGTGTGAGCGATGCCGGTGCCGCTCTGCACCGCATCGGCCGCGACCTCGGCCTCGAGTTCGGCGACGCGGGCGGTGCTGCGGGCGCGCCGCAATTGACCGTCCTGGTGCACGGCGACGCCGCAGGAGTCATAGCCGCGGTACTCGAGCCGCTTCAAGCCCTCGATCAGGATTGGAACGATGTTCTTGGTGCTGACGGCGCCGACGATGCCACACATGGTCAATTCCTTGGATGCTCTTCAGGTGTCGGATGGTAGAAGTGTGAGAGGATTTATGTGTGCAAATATCGGTGTTAAAGTGCATAAAATTTCAGACAATGTAATCTTTGACTGAAAATTCCAAACGGTATGCATAAGTGAAAAATTCAATCAACCTTGATTCGGCGGATCTGCGCATTCTTGAACAGCTGCAGCGAGACGCTTCGCTGTCGAATCAGGATCTCGCCGCGGCGGTGCACACCTCGGCGGCCACCTGTTTGCGACGTGTCAAGCGCTTGTCCGACCTTGGCGTGATCGAGCGCCGCGTGGCGATCCTGTCGCCGCAAAAAATCGGCGCCGGGCTGACGGCGATCGTCGAAGTCAGCCTGGACCGGCAGGGCGCCGAGCACATCGAAGCCTTCGAGGCGCGCGCCGTGGCACAGCCGGAGGTGCAGCAGTGCTATCGCGTCTCGTCGGGGCCGGACCTCGTGCTGGTGCTGCAGGTGGTCGACATGGCGGCGTACCACGCGCTCGTGCAACGCCTGTTCACGCAGGACGCGAATGTGCGCAACGTGAAGGCGTTCTTCAGCGTGCACCGCGCGAAGTTCTCGGCGGCCATCGCGCTGCCCGCAGCCGGTTGATCGTCGACAGGGTGGGCAAGCGGCAAGCCCGCCCGCCTCAGGTCTTGATCACCATCAGGCCCTTCAGGTATTCGCCCTCCGGGAAGGTCACCGTCATCGGGTGATCGGGTGCCGCGCCGGTGCGGGCGTAGACGATGCCGTCGATCCCCGCGTCGAGCCCGGCGCCTGCGACGATCTTGTGGAACAGGTCGGCGCTGATGCCGCCCGAGCACGAGAACGTGAACAGCACGCCGCCCGGCGCCAGCAACATGAAGGCGAGGCGGTTGATGTCCTTGTAGGCGCGTGCGGCGCGCTCGGCGTGCGCGGCGGTGGGCGCGAACTTGGGCGGGTCGAGCACGATCGCGTCGAAGCGCTCGCCGCGGTCGAGCATCGCGCGCAGGCTGCGGTTCACGTCGGCGTCGAGCGCCGTGTGGCGCGCCGGGTCGAAGCCGTTCAGCGCCACATGCGCCGTCGCGCGCGCCAGCGCCGGGGCCGATGAATCGATGCTGGTGACGTGCTCCGCGCCGCCGGCCAGTGCGGCGACGCTGAAGCCGCCGGTGTAGCAGTAGCAGTTCAGCACGCGCCGGCACGCGAACTGCCGCACGGTGTCGGCGAAGAGCTTGCGGCTGTCGCGCTGGTCGAGATAGAAGCCGGTCTTGTGGCCTTCGGCGACATCGAGCGTGAGCGTCCAGTCGTGCTCGCGGATCGACACCTCGGTCGGGCCATCGCCGCGCAGCCAGCCGGTGTGCGGCGCCAGGCCTTCGAGCGTGCGGACGTTCGAATCGCTGCGTTCGTAGAGCCGGGTCAGGCCGGTCGCGGCGAGCAATGCGTCGGCGATGCTCGCCTTCCAGCGCTCGACGCCGACCGACAGGAATTGCGCGCTCAGCACATCGGCGTAGCGATCGACGATCAGGCCGGGCAGGCCGTCGGCTTCGCCATGGATCAGCCGCACGCCGTCGCTGGCGATCGGCAGCCGGGCACGCCGCGCGACCGCTGCGGCGATGCGGCGCTCGAAGAACGCGCGGTCGATGCGCTCGGCTTCATCGAAGCTCCACACCCGCAAGCGGATCATCGAGCTCGGGCTGTAGGCGGCCCAGCCAGCAAACGTGCCATCGCTGGTCTGCACGCGCACGGTCTCGCCCGCGTCGGCCTTGCCGCCGGCGATGCTGGACTCGAACACCCACGGGTGGCGGCGTTGCAGCGAGCGTTCCTTGCCGGGGCGCAGCGTGATCGTCTTCATGGTGGGTGGGGCGTCACGGCTTGCGCTTGGCGCGTGGGTGCGCGGCGTCGTAGACCCGGGACAGATGTCCGAAATCGAGCTTGGTATAGACCTGCGTCGTCGTGATGTTGGCGTGGCCCAGCAGCTCCTGCACCGCGCGCAAGTCGCCGCTGCTCTGCAGCACGTGCGTCGCGAACGAGTGCCGCAGCATGTGCGGGTGCACGTGCGTCGGCAGGCCGGCCTGCAGCGCGCGCAGCTTCAATCGCGCGCGCACCTGGCCCGCGGTGATGCGGGCGCCGCGCGTGCCGACGAGCAGCGCGGGTTCGTCGCCGCGTGCGAGCGCGGGGCGCTGCTCGAGCCAGTCGCGCAAGGCCTTCAGCGCGGCAGCGCCGACCGGCACGCTGCGGCGCTTGCTGCCTTTGCCGAGCACGTGGGCGCTGGCATCTGCAGCGTCGATCCAGCCGCTGTCGTCGCTGGCGAGCAGGTCCAGCCCGACGAGCTCGGCGACGCGCAGGCCGCAGCCGTACAGCAGCTCGACGATGCACTGGTCGCGCGCCGCCAACACCGGGTCGATGCCGGTGTGCGGCGCCGCATCGGCGAGTGCCATCGCGTGATCGACAGAGAGTGCCTTGGGCAACGGCTGCGCTGCCTTCGGCGCACGTACGCCATCGGCCGGGTTCAGCGCGACGAGCCCGTCGTGGCCGAGCCAGCGGTACAGGCCGCGCCAGGCCGACAGCACCAGCGCGATGCTGCGCGGCGCGAGGCCTTTGCCGTGTAGCGCCGCGGCCCAGCGCCGCACGTGGTGGACCTGGACCTCGCGCAGCGGCACGCCTTGATCGCTTGCGAAGGTCTGCAGACGTGCAAACGCGTCGGCATACAGCGCCAGCGTGCGCGGCGCGAGGCGGCGCTCGACCTGCAGATGAACGAGATGCCTTCGGATGTCGGCGTCGACACTTGCGGTGCCCGCCGCCGCATCGGACATGGCGATCAGCCGCGCGCCGGCAGCACCCGCGAGAGCGCTGCGCTGGCGATCTCGCCGATGCGCACGAGGAACTCGGTGCCCATCTCGGCGGTGTAGCGCGTCGGGTCGGGCGAGGCGAGCACGAGCATGCCGAACGCGCTGCCGCTGCTGGCGAGCTCGGCACGCAGCGGCACCAGCGCCATCGACTTCGCGCTCGCCGGTTCTTCCAGCCACTGCGCGGCCTCGAAGCCGGAGTTCACGCCGCAATACGGCAGCGTCAGGCTCGCGGCGAAGAGCTTCACGTCGTCGCCGACCGCTTGCGCAAACGGCAGCGCGCTGAACGCCGGCGCCGCGCCCCAGATGCGGATGCCGGCCTGCGGGATCATGTAGTGGTGCATCAGCTCGCGCACCAGCACCTCGGGCAGATCGCCGGGCTGCGCGGTGACCATCAGCGCGCGCGTCCAGCGGTGCAGCTTGTCGGCGATGCTGACGTTGTCCTGGCCGAAGCGGATCATCTCGATGATCTTGCCCTCGAGCCCGCGGATCTTGTCGCGCAGCATCTCCATCTGCCGCTCCTGCAGCGACACTGCACGCTGGCCGTGCGGGCTGGTCAGCTGCACGCTGCCGAGCAGTTCGGCGTGGCGCTCGAAGAAGCCCGGCGTGTTCGCCAGGTAGTTGGCGATGTCGGTCTCAGTGATGCCTTGCACGCCGCTGCTCATAAGTCGATTTCTCCTTCAAAGACGGTTTCGGCCGGGCCGGTCATCAGCACATGGCTCGCGCCGCCATGCCACTCGATCGTCAGGCGCCCGCCGCGCGCCTCGACATCGACGCGCGCGTCGAGCAGGCCGAGGCGGATGCCCGTGACGACCGCAGCGCAGGCGCCGGTGCCGCAGGCCAGGGTCTCGCCGGCGCCGCGCTCGAACACGCGCAGGCGGATGTGGCTGCGGTCGACGATTTGCATGAAGCCGGCGTTGATGTGGCGCGCGAAACGCGCGTGGGCCTCGACCAGCGGGCCAACCTGAGCGACCGGCGCCGTGTCGACATCGTCGACCAACTGCACCGCGTGCGGGTTGCCCATCGACAGCACCGCGAGCTCGATGCGCCGGCCGGCCACATCGACCGGCCACATCGCGAAGCCGTCGACCTCGCGCGCCTGCAGGCCGGTCGGATCGAAGGGCACGCTGGCCAGATCGAAGATCGGCGCGTTCATGTCGACCGTGACGCGGTCGTCGTCCTGCAGCCGCAGCTCGAGCATGTTGTTGACGGTCTGCACGCGCAGCGTGCGCTTGTCACTCAGGCCCTTGTCGTGCACATAGCGCACGAAGCAGCGCGCGCCGTTGCCGCAATGCTCGACCTCGTCGCCGCTGCCGCCGTTGAAGATGCGGTAGCCGAAGTCCACATCGGGTGCCGGGCTCGGCGCGATCATCAGGATCTGGTCGGCGCCGATACCGAAGCGGCGATCGCCGAGCACGCGCACCTGCGCGTCGCTCAGCACGATCGGCGCGCGCGTGCCGTCGAGCACGACGAAGTCGTTGCCCGCGCCCTGCATCTTGGTGAACCGAAGCTTCATGGGCACGAATTATGAGCGACGCCCGTGTTCATCGGCGCCGCGGGACGACTTGCGGCGCAGAGCTTCTGTGCTACCGTCTCGGCGCCTTCCACGCTGACGCCCAACAGACGCCAATGCCCACCGACACGTTGCTGATTCTGATCGCGCCCAACGTGTCGCAGCAAATGGGCGGCGAGGCCATCAAGGCACTGCAGATCTTCCAGGAACTGACCAAGCTGCATCCGAACACGGTGCAGATCACGCACGGCCGCAACCGGGCCGAGATCCAGCGCCTGGGGTTGAACAACGTCGAGTTCGTCGACGACACGACCTTGGCACTGCTGATCTACCGAAGCGTGGTCTTCAGGCCGTTGATGGACATCCTGTTCTCTGCCCAGGCGGTGCGCCTGGCCGAGAAGATTGCCCGCGAGCGCGGCTGCGAGCGTGTCGTGATCCACCAGACCGAGCCGAATTCGCCGGTGCTGCCACGCACGCTGTCGAGTCGGCATGTCAACGTGTTCGGGCCGATCAACGGCAACATCTACTACCCGCCGATCTTTCGCCACAAAGAGACGCACTGGGTCCGCTTGCGGCGCGTGATGCACATGCCCATGCAGCGCCTGAACCGCCTGCGGCCGGGCGGCATCAAGCGCGCCGACCGGATCCTCGTGGCCGGCGGCGAGCGCAGCAGCGTGTCGCTGCGCGCGGCCGGTTGTTCGCCGGCCATCATGTGCGGCTCCCTCGACTGCGGCATCCCGGATCGCCTGCTCGACCGCCCGCGCGTCACGCACACCGGCAGCAACCTGCGCTTCGTGCACTGCGGCCGGCTGGTTTTTTTCAAGGGTACCGCGCTCCTCATCGAGAGCCTGCCCAAGACCCGCCAACCGATCTGCCTGGACATCGTGGGTCGCGGGCCGGAACTCGAGCGCTGCCAACAGCTCGTCCGACAGCTCGGGCTCGAGCATCGCGTGCGCTTTCTGGACTGGTCGACCCAGGAGGCCTTGTTCGAGTCCTTCATGCAGTACCGCGGCGTGGTGCTGCCCAGCCTCGAAGACTCCAACGGCATCGTGATCCAGGAAGCGATGGCGCTCGGCCTGCCGCCGATCTGCCTCGACTGGGGTGGCCCCAGCCTGCTGATTGCGAACGGCCGCTCCGGGTTTCTGGTGGCGCCGACGTCGATCGACCACATCACGACCGGGCTGGCCGAGTGCATGGACAAGCTGGCAGAAGACGGCGCGCTGGCCGAGTCGATGTCGACTGCGGGGCGCGAGACGGCCCAAGGCTGGCGATGGACGAACGTGGCCGCCGAATGGCTGGCCGGCATGCCGATCGCTGCTACGCGCACGCGCGGCTGAGGCGCCGCGCTCAGGCCTTGCCGAGGTCGTAGAGGCCGGGTTCTCCGGCCGGCCGGGTCTTGAAGCGCTTGTGCACCCACAGGTATTGCGCCGGGTTCAGGCGGATCTGCGCTTCGATCCAGCGGTTCATCGCGGCGGTGTCTTTGACCGGGTCGTCGGTCGGGAAGTCGTCCCACGGCGGCATGAAGCGCACGCGGTAGCCGCCGCCGCCGGGCAGGATGTCGGCGAGCACCGGCTGCACCACCATGTTCAGCGCCCGCGCCAGCCGCGAAGGCGCGAGCAGTGTCGCGGCCGGAATGCCGAAGAAGGGCACGAACGCGGCGTCGCGCTCGCCGAAGTCCATGTCGGGCAGATTGAAGAACGCATCGCCGCGCCGGATCGCGCGGAACAGCGCCTTCGCCGAATCGTCGCGCGGGAAGATCTCGGCATTGCCCAGCCGCAGCCGGCCGCGGCGCATCGCGGCGTCCATCACCGGGTCGCTCTGTTCCTGGTAGATCGAGATGCCTTTGCGCTTCTGGAACAGCAGCACCGCCGAGCCGGCGACGTCGAGCGCCATGAAGTGCGGCACCAGCCACATCACCGGGCGTTCGCTGCGCTCGGCCAGCTGCACGTCGCCTTCGACGTGGATCAGCCGCTTCAGCCGTGCCGGCGACGCATACCAGAGCACCCCGCGCTCGATGATGCTGCGACCCAGCCATTGAAAATGCTCGCGCGCCAGCGCCTCGTGCTGGGCCTCGGTCTGCTCCGGGAAGCACAGCCCGATGTTGCGCAGCGCGATGCGCCGGCGCGCGCCCGCCAGCTTGTAGAGCAAGCGGCCCAACGCGCGGCCGAGCAGCGCCTGCGCACCCAGCGGCAAGCAATGCAACAGCCACAACAGGCCCAGCAGGAGTCGAGCGCCCAACGGTCAATCCTCGTGCAACCCCTGCTCACTCGGCAGAGCGGGGTGTCTTGTAGCGGTGGTAGCCCCACAGGTACTGCTGGGGGCACTGCCGGATCAACCGTTCCATCGCCCGGTTGATGATGGCCGCGGATTCTGCCTGAGTCGGGTCGTCGACCGGCAAGGTCTCGCCCAATGCACTCACACGCACCGTGTAGCCAGCGCCATGTGGCAGCCGCTCGCCCCAGATCAGCAGCGGCACCGCGCCGGTCTGCTGCACGAGCCGCGCGGCCAGCGTCATCGTGTAGGCCGGCTTGCCGAAGAATGGCACCCACACGCCCATGCCCTCGGGCGGGACCTGGTCGGGCAGCAGGCCGACCGCTTCGCCGCGCCGCAGCGCGCGGATCATTTGGCGCACGCCGGCCAGCGTGGCGGGTGCGGGCGAGACACCGGGCCGCGCGCGCGATTCGTCCATCACCGCGCGCAGCGCGGCCTTGCGTGCGGGCCGGTACAGCACCGTGATCGGCCCGAACTCGGCCGCGAAGCGCTGTGCGATGGCCTGCGCCGCCACCTCGAAGCTGCCCATGTGCGGCGTCAGCAGCACGATGCCGCGGCGCGCGCGCAGCGCGTCGACGATCAAGGTCTCGCCTTCCCAGGTCAGGCTCGGGCGGATCGGCTCATCGGCCGGGCGCAGCCACAGGAACGGCAGTTCGGCGACCATGCGGCCGGCCGCGGCGATCGCCGGGCGCGCGTCGACTCGTGCGATGCCGGCTTGTCGCACGTTGTCGTTGAAGCGCCGGCGGTAGGTCGGCGAGGCCCAATACGTGAGCCAGCCCAGCAATGAGCCGATGCCATGCAGAAACCACAGTGGGCAGCGGGAGAGGACGCGGAACAGGGTCAGCATGTTCTTATAATTCCGGCCATCGCCGAGTTATGAACTACTTGCAGGGCGATTCAAAAATTCTGCTAAAGCGTTCGCCGCTCCTCCAAGAGTCTGGTCGGCAACGCAAGACCTGCAACCTACTGGA